>UOEB01000218.1_pt1 | contig 10291 bp, 7 predicted proteins | sample 1989961 | NCBI WGS metagenome assembly UOEB01 (sample SAMEA4712198, study PRJEB27164) | hydrothermal vent metagenome | biome: marine basaltic hydrothermal vent biome; feature: marine hydrothermal vent; material: mineral | place: Pacific Ocean | collected 2011-06-14/2011-07-23 | depth 1691 m | reverse complement strand
ATTCTATAGTTATTAAATCAAACCTTTATAATTTATATAGAAGTAATCAAGAAGTTGTAAGAGACAAAAATATTATTCTTCCACCAAAAGATGTAGTTTTTAGACCTTATAAAGAAATCAATAAAAGGCTGAGGTATATTAATACAACCAAATGACTTACTTTTTCAAAGCACGATTTTTCAACTTGCACTTTCTTAATAGCTATCTGTATGTAAAGCGCAAATAATAATATTTTGTTAAAAAAGAAATAATCATAATACATTCGTCATTGCGAGACATTTAAAAAAAAATGTCGTGGCAATCTCATGCTATGGAATCTAATTAAACAGATTACTTCGTCTCCCAATAGCTATCAGGACGTTCTTTATTCCTATTAATAACTCATACTGTTTTATATAATAATGTTATTTTTACATAGCAGTAATTAAATAATAATGAGTAAAAAAATTACTATTCCAGAAGAAATAATTACTAATAAAATTTATTTTATTAGAGAACAAAAAGTAATGTTAGACAGAGATTTAGCGGTTTTATATAGCGTTAAGAACATTAGATTAAGAGAACAGGTTAAACGAAATATTGAAAAATTTCCAGAACATTTTATGTTTAGACTAACCAAAGAAGAAGTTGAAATTATGCTATCGCAAAATGCGATACCCTCTAAAAGGCATTTAGGAGGCTCATTGCCTTATGTTTTTACAGAACACGGAATTCTGCAATTAGCCAATGTGTTAAGAAGTGAAAGAGCAACGCAAATGAGCATTAAAATTATAGAGTTGTTTGTGAAAATGCGTGAACAATTGATGGATAATTTAAATATAAAGCTAGAAATTGAAAACATTAAAAAGAAGCTATCTAATCACAGCAAAAATATTGAGTTGGTTTTTAACTATTTAGATGAACTTATAGAGAAAAAAGAAAACCAAAAGCCAAGAACTAAAATTGGCTATAAGAAAAATAGAAAATAACAGACTTCGTTTCAAATAATCTTACTTTTGCGCATTCAACAAGATTCATATATGAGCAAACCTATAAAACCTCCCAAAGCTAAAATAGTCCCAAAACAACTAGAAATACATAACGACATTCGCATAGACAATTATTACTGGCTCAACGATAGAGAAAATCCAGAAGTGATTGGTTACTTAGAGCAAGAGAATGCCTATTGTGATGCAATGCTAAAACATACCAAAGATTTTCAAACCAATTTGTTTGAAGAAATGAAAGCGCGTATTAAGGAAGACGATAGCTCTGTACCTTATAAATACAATGGTTATTGGTACATTGTTAAGTTTGAAAAAGGAAAAGATTACCCTATTTACATTCGGAAGAAAGACACATTAGAAGATACGGAAGAAATTTTGTTCGATTGCAACGACATGGCAAAAGGTCATGCTTACTTTAAATTAGTAGGAATTAGTATAAGTCCAGACAACACATTAGTGTCTTTTGGAATAGATACTGTGAGTCGCAGACAATACACTATTCAAGTTAAAAATTTAGTGACCGGTAAAATTTATGATGATGCTATAAAAAACACAACAGGAAGTGCTACTTGGGCAAACGATAATAAAACGCTGTTTTACACAGCTAAAAATGAGCAAACCTTACGTTCAGATAAAATATATAAGCACAAGCTGGGTAATGCAGTTGTAAATGATACGCTCATTTTTACCGAAGACGACGATACCTTTGGTGTTTCAGTTTATAAAACAAAATCAAAGAAATATATTGTAATTATAAGTTATAGTACGCTCACTACCGAATATCAAATATTAAATGCTAATACTCCGAATGATGAGTTTAAAGTGTTTCAACCCAGAGTTAGAGGTTTAGAATACAGTGTTAATCATTTTGAAAGTGACTTTTATATCGTTACAAATGCAGATAACGCAACTAACTTTAAACTCATGAAAACCAATGAGAAAACAACACAAATTGAACATTGGCAAGAGGTTATTGCGCATAGAGACAATGTGCTTATTGAAGGGATAGACATTTTTAAAGCGTTTCTGGTAATAAGCGAACGTCGCAATGGTTTAAATGAAATTAGAATTAAAGCTTGGGATAATACACAAGATTATTATTTACCTTTTGATAACGAAACCTATACGGCTTATACCACAACCAATATAGATTTTGATACGACTATCCTTAGGTATAGTTACAATTCGTTAACCACACCTGCTTCGATTATAGATTTCGATATGCGTACTAAAACTAAAGAAATCAAAAAAGAGCAAGAAGTATTGGGAGGGAAGTTCAAAAAAGAAAATTACATATCAGAACGTATTTGGGCAACAGCAGATGATGGTACAAAAATTCCAATGTCGTTAGTACATCACATTGATACAAAAAAAAGTAAAGAAACACCGTTGTTACTCTATGCTTATGGCTCTTATGGTTCGACAATTGATCCTTATTTCTCAACCATACGATTGAGTTTATTAGACAGAGGTTTTATTTATGCTATTGCACATGTAAGAGGAGGCGAATATTTGGGCAGACAATGGTATGATAATGGAAAATTGCTTCACAAAAAAAATACATTTACCGATTTTATAGCCTGTTCTAAATTTTTAATTGAAGAAGGTTATACTTCAGAAAAACACCATTATGCCATGGGAGGAAGTGCAGGCGGATTGTTAATGGGAGTTATTGTTAATTGGGCTTCACAGTTTTATAATGGTGTGGTGGCACAAGTCCCTTTTGTAGATGTTATTACTACGATGTTAGACAATAGTATTCCGTTAACCACAGGAGAGTATGATGAATGGGGAAATCCTAATGAGAAAGTGTATTACGATTATATAAAATCGTATTCACCCTACGATAATGTAAGTTCTAAGGAATATCCAAACCTCTTAATTACAGCAGGTTTGCACGATTCTCAAGTACAATATTGGGAACCAGCAAAGTGGGTTGCTAAATTGCGAGTATTAAAAAAAGACAATCATTTATTATTACTTAAAACCAATATGGAAGCTGGTCATGGTGGCGCTTCTGGTCGTTTTGAAGCACTTAAAGAAGATGCCTTAGAATATGCTTTTTTGTTAGATTTGGAAGGAAAAAACACATAAATTCCAAAAATTATTATATTTTTGCCAAGTTAAAAGTTACATCTAATGCATGTAACTCATAATATTATTTTATGAAACACAGTAAAAAAGTATTTGATAATGTGTTAGACCTTATTGGAAAAACACCGCTTATCAGACTCCAAAAATTAACTTCAGATTTTGAAGGCGAATATTTAGCAAAAGTAGAAGCTTTTAATCCGGGACACTCCACAAAAGATAGAATAGCACTTTATATTATTGAAGAAGCCGAGAAAAGAGGAATCCTTTCTCCGGGAGATACTATTATTGAAACTACATCTGGTAATACTGGATTTAGTATTGCAATGGTAAGTATCATTAAAGGCTACGAATGCGTTTTAGCTGTATCTTCAAAATCGTCAGCCGATAAGATAGATATGCTTAAAACCATGGGAGCAAAGGTATATGTCTGTCCTGCTCATGTTAGTGCAGACGACCCAAGATCGTACTATCAAGTTGCAAAACGATTACATGAAGAAATAAAGGGCTCGGTCTATATCAATCAATATTTTAATCAATTAAATATTGAAGCACATTATAAATCTACTGGTCCTGAAATTTGGGAGCAGACTGAAGGGAAAATTACGCATTTAGTAGCTTGTAGTGGCACTGGCGGGACTATTTCGGGGACAGCAAAATATTTGAAAGAACAAAACCCAGATATTAAAATTATTGGAGTAGATGCGTACGGTTCAGTGTTGCAAAAATATCACGAAACACGAGAGTTTGATGCTAATGAAATTTATCCGTACAGAATTGAAGGTTTAGGTAAAAATTTAATACCAACTGCTACCGATTTTGATGTTATAGATAAGTTTATCAAAGTATCAGACGAAGAAAGTGCACATACTGCAAGAGAAATTGCAAGAACTGAAGGCTTATTTGTTGGTTACACAAGTGGTGCAGCATTTCAAGCAATTAAACAATTGCATGAAGAAGGCGAATTTAAAAAAGGAGATAAAATTGTAGTTATATTTCCAGACCATGGATCGCGTTATATGAGTAAAGTATATAGCGATAAATGGATGGAAGAACAAGGCTTTTTTGATAGTCAGAATGAAGCTACAATAAAAAAAATACAGTATATAGATTAATACTATATATTAATAATATTTACCTGTAACATTGATTATTATTGATGTTACAGGTTTTTTTTATGGTAAAGAACTTATAAATAAGTGTAAGTAAAATTATTGTGTTGTGAAAATTTAATTGATTAAATTTGCTGCAACTAAACTAATGACGTATTACAGATGAAGGATTTATTTGAAAAGATATACAGAGATAAAGGACCATTGGGGAAATGGGCTTCTCATGCAGAAGGTTATTTTGTTTTTCCAAAGTTAGAAGGCGAAATTTCTAATAGAATGAAGTTTCAAGGAAAAGATGTAGTTACTTGGAGTATTAATGATTACTTAGGATTAGCAAATCACCCAGAAATTCGTAAAGTTGATGCTGAAGCAGGAATAAAATATGGTTCGGCATATCCTATGGGCGCTCGTATGATGTCTGGTCATACATCTCAACACGAACAATTACAAGATGAATTGGCAGCATTTGTAAATAAAGAAGCAGCTTACTTGTTAAATTTTGGATACCAAGGGATGCTTTCAACCATTGATGCATTAGTGAATAAACATGATGTTATTGTGTATGATGTTGATGCACATGCTTGTATTATTGATGGTGTGCGTTTACATATGGGTAAACGATTTACTTATAAACATAATGATGTTGAGAGTTTAGAGAAGAACTTAGAGAGAGCCACTAAAATGGCTGAACATACTGGAGGAGGCGTTTTGGTTATTACTGAGGGTGTTTTTGGTATGCGAGGAGAACAAGGTAGATTGAAAGAGATTGTTGCTCTTAAAAAAGATTATAACTTTAGATTATTAGTAGATGATGCACATGGTTTTGGTACTTTAGGAAAGACAGGATCTGGTGCTGGAGAAGAACAAGGTGTACAAAAAGATATTGATGTTTACTTTGCCACTTTTGCCAAGGCTATGGCAGGAACAGGAGCTTTTATAGCTGCTGATAAAGAAGTTATAGATTATTTAAAATATAATTTACGTTCTCAAATGTTTGCCAAATCATTACAAATGCAACTTGTAGTAGGTGCATTAAAACGTTTGGACATGTTGCGGACAATGCCTGAATTAAAAGAAAATCTTTGGAAAATTGTAAATGCATTACAATCAGGTTTAAAAGAACGTGGTTTTGATATTGGTAACACACAAAGTTGTGTAACACCTGTGTATTTACAAGGTAGTGTTCCAGAGGCGATGGCATTAGTAAGAGATTTAAGAGAGAAGCATGGTATATTCTGCTCTATTGTTGTGTATCCTGTAGTTCCAAAAGGGGTAATTTTATTGCGAATGATACCCACAGCTACACATACTTTGGAAGATGTTAAAGAAACACTAATCGCTTTTTCTGCAATTAGAGAACGTTTAGTAAACGGTACTTATAAAAGGCTTTCAGCTGCTGTTGTTGCAGAGTTAGGAGAATAATTAAAATATTATAGATATAAAAAAAGCCACACAATTGTGTGGCTTTTTTTATTGTATTTCTTTTCTAAATGTGCAGCGTCTTTTGTATGTAATAGGTTTAAAATTTTTCCAAAGTTGATGAATGGCTAAATTATCAGCTAGCTCAGGTGTTCTTACCAATTCAACAATCTTTTTTTTATCAAAAGTTTTGTAAAACTCATTAAAAACGATTGCATGAACACCTTTATTTTGATATTTTGGGTGTACACCTATTAAATAGAGTGTAATTTTATTAGAATGCTTTTTTGCATGTAATAAATGTTTAATTCCAAAAGGGAATAACTTACCTTTCATTTTTTGTAATGCTTCAGCATATGATGGCATTGCAATACCAAAAGCTACTAATTCATCATTTTCATCAACTACAAATTTTATATATTCAGGATTAATAAACCCTAGAAATTTCTTTTTAAAATACTCTTGCTGAACTGTATTAATTTCAACAAACGATGATAATACTGAGTATGTTTTATTAAATAAATCAAACATTTTATCAGCATAAGGCATAACTTCTTTAGTTTTACTAAAATACAATGCTTTCAGACCATAACGCTTTTTTATAACTTCTTGTACTCTAGAAAAATTAGCTAAAATAATATCTTTGAACTGATGTTTATGTTCTAAGTATTCCTTCTCAACTTTAAAACCAAGCTGTTTAAAATGTGATGCGTAATAAGGATGATTATACCAAGTAATCATTGTGCCAATATGGTCAAAACCATATGTGAGTACACCCACTTTGTCAAAGTTAGAAAACCCTACTGGGCCTTCAATGTATTCAAGTTGGTTTTCTTTACCAATCTCATAAACTTTATCAAGTAGGGCTTCTGTAACTGAGATATCATCAATAACATCAAACCAACCAAAGCGCATTTTTTTAACTCCTTGACCGTCTACTTCTAATCTATTTATAATTGCAGCAATACGTCCAACGATTTTAGAATTGCGATAGGCTAAAAAAAGCTGAGCTTCTGCATCTTTAAAAACAGGGTTTGTTTTTTTGTCGAAAACCTTTATTTCTTCATTAATGATAGGTGGTACCCAGTATTTAGATTTTTTATAAAGTGTAAAAGGAAACTTTACAAATGCTTTAGTATCCTTTTTAGAAAGTACTTCTTTAATTTCAACCCTATTCATTTACTTTGTCTTTATGAAAATCTAAACGATATGAGGCTCCAAAATTAACACTAAAAACTGAAGGTGTATCTTTTGTGTTAAATGTTAAAGCGGTATCAAATTGCAAATCTTTACTTAATAAATAAGCACCTCCAAACCGAAACAAATTATCAGCATAAAAATCGCTTTTTATACCTTGTGCTTCTCCAAAAACAACCCATTTTGGATTAAAAGAATGTGTTAATGTGAGTATATACTGAAAATCGGATTGATTACTACCAATTCTGTCCTTTATAAAATTCATTATAAAAACCCATCCGCCAGCAAAATTATTTTGAGTGGCTATCATAACTCTTGGGCTAATCCCTTTAACTCCAGGTGCAGTATATGGATTGTTTTCTGCGTCAAAATTTGCACCAGCAGCTACTGCAACAGCCGGAATTAATGATTTCCATTTAAAACTATGATTGGCTTTCCAACTATATAAATTAGGTTTATCTTCTCCTGCATTTTTATTTGGGTCGTAAACCAAGTACTTTGCACCAATAGAGATAGTTTTAAAATTGCTTCTGTTTTGTTCAAGGTTAGTAGAAGAAAATAATGTTTTCGTATCATTTTGGTAGGTACCTTCAATATTAAGCTCTAGCTCTTCAAGAAGTAAACCATATCGTGCTGCAAAGTCAACACCAAAGCCCGAAACTTCGTAACGAGTTGTAGGTGTGCGCTTTTCTTTTATAAAATATGGACCAACTTCAAATTGAACCACATTTGTCCCTACTGAAAACGCACTGCTCGAAACACCTGGTCTATTGGAGTTAATAACTTCGGTATATTGGCTAAATACATTTATTGAAAAGAAGAGGGAAGTTAGGAGTAATAAATAGGTCTTATAAGATTTCATTATAGTTTTGTTAGTCTTCAAATATATAGATTTTATTATTTTTTTATGACTTATAAACGGAATTTAAATTGGAAGAATTGTATTTTTGAATAAATATTTTATTTATGATGCAGTATGCTTCACTTACTGGTTTTGTAAGAACAATTTTAATAATACTATTAGTTTGGTATGGTGTAAAAATACTATCTCGAGTATTTGCACCTGTATTAATGCGCTATGTAGCTAAAAAAGCGCAGCAAAAGTTTGGGCAACAGTTTAAACAATATCAAAAACCACCGCCTACAACAAAAAATGAAGGTGAGATTTCTATTGATAAGATGCCTAACGAAAATAAAACTTCAAATAAAGATGTTGGTGAATATGTAGATTACGAAGAAATTGATTAATTTTCTAAAAAATATTTTCAGCACTAATTCATGAATTTTTCATTTAAAAAAATCCTTCCACATGTTCTAATTACAATAGGCTTTGTGGCTGCTTCTCTATTGTATTTTAATCCCGTACTTAAAGGAAAACAAATTTTCCAGAGCGATATTATGCAATACACTGGAATGGCTAAACAGCAAAACGATTTTAGAGTTAAAACAGGAACAGAAACCTATTGGACCAACAGTGCTTTTGGAGGTATGCCAACGTATTTATTGGGAGCAAAATATCCTCATAACTATATTAAAAAATTAGATTTGTCCCTTCGGTTTTTACCGCGACCTGCCGATTATTTATTCCTATATTTTATAGGATTTTACATATTGCTTTTAGTATTAAAGGTAGATTATAAATTGGCAGCACTTGGTGCCTTGGCTTTCGGGTTTTCAACATATTTAATCATTATACTTGGTGTTGGCCATAATAGTAAAGCACATGCGATTGCTTACATGCCGTTAGTTTTAAGTGGCATTTTACTCACGTTCAAACGAAAATATATTGTCGGTTTTTTACTCACTACTATTACAATGGCACTCGAGATTGTTGCGAACCATTTTCAAATGACCTATTATTTAATGTTGTTGGTAATTGTATTAGGAATAGCCTATTTGATTGATGCATATAAGAAAAAAGAAATGCCTCATTTTTTTAAATCAGTAATAGTGTTATTAGCCTCAGTTGTTTTGTCTATTGGTCTGAATGCTACAAATATTTTAGCTACGAAAGAATACGTTAAAGAAAGTACACGAGGTAAAAGTGAGCTCACCATAAATCCTGATGGTTCTCCAAAAGCATTAACTTCCGGTTTAGATAAAGATTATATAACTGAATATAGCTATGGCATTTTAGAGAGTTTCAATTTGTTTATTCCACGATTTATGGGAGGAGGCAGTTACGAGAACATTGGTAAAGACTCTAAGACCTATGATGCTTTTATAAGTCTAGGAGCTACGCCTATACAAGCTATAAACGAAACCAAACATGCGCCAACATATTGGGGAAAGCAACCTATTGTAGAAGCACCAGCTTATGTTGGCGCAGTCATCTTGTTTTTATTTGTACTAGGTTTGTATTTAGTAAAAGGGCGTTTAAAATGGTGGCTTGTTGGAGGAACCATAATGGCACTTTTGCTTTCCTATGGAAAAAACGTAGGCTTTCTAACCGATTTTTTTATAGATTATTTCCCACTATACAACAAGTTTAGAGCCGTAAGTTCTATACAAGTCATTTTAGAACTCTGTATTCCAATTTTAGGCATATTTGGTTTGGTGAAATTGTTTAGCGATTCTGAAACAGAAGAAAATAAGCTAAACGCTTTAAAATACACGACTCTAATTACAGCAGGATTATCCCTTGTTTTTTTATTGTTTAAAGGCAGTTTATTCGATTTTGTTGGTATTAGAGATGGGCAATATATTCAGGCTTATGGACAAAATTTCATTGATGCCATTAAGGACGACAGAAAAACAATCTTTACTGCCGATACTATCCGAACACTTGTTTTGGTGTTACTTTCGGCTGGTTTGATTTGGATGTTCTTAAAGAAGAAACTCAATCAAAACTTAGTTATTGTAGCATTTGCAGTACTCATTGTATTTGATTTGGTGACTGTAGACAGACGTTACGTTAATAATGATGATTTTGTATCTGCCATTCAAGTTCAGAAACCATATCAGGCTACTACTGCCGATTTGGAGATTCTAAAGGATAAGTCTCACTATAGGGTTTTTGATTTAACCACAGCGAATACAAGACCATCGTATTTTCATAACTCATTAAATGGTTATCACGCCGCGAAAATGAAGCGTTACAATGAGTTGTTTGATTTTTATATTTCTAAAAACCATATGGGAGTGCTCAATATGTTAAACACAAAATATATTATTGCTCAAGGAGAGGATGGGCAACCACAAGTATTTAATAACCCAGAAGCTAATGGTAATGCGTGGTTTATTAATAATTTAAAAGTAGTTGAGAATGCTAATGCCGAGATTAAAGCCTTAGATACTTTAGATACTAAGCATGTGGCTGTAATAGATAGTCAATGGGGAAAAGAGAATAAAAGTTTCACTTTAGATTCACTTGCAAGCATACAACTAACTTCATATAAACCAAACTATTTAAAGTACACATCGTATAATTCTAATGATGGATTTGTTGTTTTTTCAGAAAATTACTATGGTCAAGGTTGGCAAGCT
>UOEB01000039.1_pt1 | contig 10356 bp, 8 predicted proteins | sample 1989961 | NCBI WGS metagenome assembly UOEB01 (sample SAMEA4712198, study PRJEB27164) | hydrothermal vent metagenome | biome: marine basaltic hydrothermal vent biome; feature: marine hydrothermal vent; material: mineral | place: Pacific Ocean | collected 2011-06-14/2011-07-23 | depth 1691 m | reverse complement strand
TTAAGTAATCCGTTATAGTGTTGGACTGACAAAATTTCAGTCGGAGCCATTAAGCAAGCTTGAAAACCGTTATCAAGTGCTATTAACATTGACATTAGAGCTACTATGGTCTTCCCGGAACCAACATCCCCTTGCAGAAGGCGGTTCATTTGCGCATTGCTACCTAAATCATGTCGAATTTCTTTAAGTACACGTTTTTGAGCATTGGTTAATTCGAAGGGTAAATGGTCTTTAAAAAATGTATTAAAATAATTTCCTACCTGTGAAAAAATAAAACCTTTTATTTTGGATTTGTGGATGAGGTTTTTTAAAATTAATTGTAATTGAATGTAAAATAATTCTTCAAATTTAAGTCGATATTGAGCCTTGGAAAGTAGCTCTTGATTCTTCGGAAAATGGATGTTAAAAAGTGCTTCAGATTTTGATGCTAATTTTAATTCAGAAATTAATTTTTCTGATAAAGTTTCAACAAAATTTCCTTTAGTTTCCAGAAATAATTGTTGCATCATTTTATTGATTACACGATTGGATATTCCTTTGTTAGATAATTTTTCAGTTGAAGGATAAATTGCTTGCATTGCAGAACGTAAATTCTTTTCATGTTCTTCTATTAACTCCATTTCTGGATGTGGCATGCTAAACAGTCCGTTAAACCAATTTGTTTTACCAAAAATCACATATGGCTTGTTAAGTTTTAGGCTTTCTCGAATCCATTTCTGTCCTCTAAACCAAACTAATTCCATAACTCCAGTGTCATCTTTAAATTTAGCAACCAAACGTTTGCCACGTTTTTGAGCGACTTCACGAATGTCTATAATCTCTCCAATAACCTGAACTTCGGCAGAATTACGCTGTAATTGGTTAATCTTATAATATTGAGTTCTGTCTATATAGCGATTTGGAAAAAGGTTGATTAAATCTTGAAACGTATGAATTCCTAGTTCTTTGCGAAGCAAATCAGCACGATTTGGTCCTACGCCTTTTAAATAATCTATCGGAGTTTGTAGAAAATTAGAGTTCACGAAACTAAATTAATTCTTTTAGCAATAATGACAATGATTATTGTTAAATTGGTCTTATACTTTTTTAATTAAAACTATTTCTAAATCTAATGAGAGCCTTGGTTATATCTGGTGGAGGGAGCAAAGGGGCATTTGCTGGTGGTGTAGCACAATATTTATTAGAAGAACAGCATCGTAATTACGATTTATTTATTGGAACTTCGACAGGAAGCTTATTAGTATCGCATTTAGCTTTAAATGAAGTAGATAAAGTACAAGATGTTTTTACTAATGTATCACAAAATTCAATTTTTAGTACCTGCCCATTTATTATTAAAAAGAAAAAAGGAATTGAAACGATAGGAATCAACCACTTTAATGTATTGCTTAACATTATTAAAGGAAGAAAGACCTTTGGTGAAAGCAATAATTTAAAAGACCTGATTAGAAAGACGTTATCAAAAACTGAATTTGAGACTTTAAAAAAAGGAAAAAAAGATATAGTAGTTACGGTTTCAAACCTATCGCTAAATAAGGTTGAGTATAAGTCTTTAAGAGATTTTAGTTATGATGAGTTTTGTGATTGGATATGGATTTCGTGCAATTACACGCCTTTTATGTCTTTAGTTACAAAAGGTGGCTGTGAGTATGCTGATGGTGGTTTGGGTTCTATGGTGCCTATAGAAGAAGCTATAAAAAGAGGTGCTACAGTTGTTGATGCAATAATTTTGAGAACGGAAATTACCCAATTAAATAGGATGCCTTCTCTTAATGCCTTCTCTTTATTAACCAATATGTTTGCATTTATGCTAGACAGGATAGAGCATCAAAATATTAAGATTGGAAAGTTTGTAGCCTCTAATCAAGAGGCAATTATTAATTTTTATTATACACCAACTGTGCTTACAACAAATGCATTAATATTTAATAAAGAAAAAATGACAAAATGGTGGCAAAGCGGATTTGATTTCGCGAAAAACATAAATGAAAAAACAAGTCAATTAGAAGATTTATGAGAGCATTAGTTATATCTGGTGGAGGAAGTAAAGGAGCATTTGCTGGTGGTGTAGCGCAGTATTTAATGGAAGAAAAAAAGCGGCAATATGATATGCTCTTAGGGACTTCTACGGGAAGTTTGTTAGTACCACATCTTTCACTTAACGATATTCCGAAGGTTTATAATTTATTTACAAATGTCAAACAAAGAGATATTTTTAGTATAAGCCCTTTTGTGCAGCGTAAAAAGGGAGATCGTGAGTTTGTCTCAATTAATTTTATGAGTTCGTTATGGCAATTTATTAAAAAGAAACGCACATTTGGAGAAAGTAAAGCGCTTAGACGTAATATTAAACGAAATTTTACTAAGGAGGAATATGATAAGATAAAATTAGCTAAGAAAGATGTTGTAGTTACAGTGTCTAATTTATCAAAGAACAGGGTAGAGTATAAGTCTATAAACGACTATAATTATGAGGAATTTTGTAATTGGATATGGATATCTTGTAACTATATACCATTTATGTCCTTAGCGACTGTAAATGGGTTTGAGTATGCCGATGGTGGTTTAGGTTGTGTAGTTCCGATAAGAGAGGCGATACTACGCGGTGCTACCGAAGTTGATGCCATTATTTTAGAATCCGAAACAATGGTCGATAATAAGGTTTTAGGGAAGAACCCATTTTCGTTAATGATTAGCTTGTTTGGGCATTTATTAGATCAAGTTGAAAAGCATGATATTGTTATCGGGAAGCTTGCGGCAAGGAATAGAGGTGTTAAACTTAATTTGTATTATACACCAACAAAACTTACTGAAAACTCATTAATTTTTAGCAAACGTTTAATGGTAAAGTGGTGGCAAGAGGGATTTGATTATGCTAAAAAAAAGCATAAAGATTTAGATTCTAACGAGCTAAAAGGCTGAATTACCACATGTCGCTTACTTCTTTTTTAATATATGATAATGCAGCGTCACTTGGTGCGCGTTTCTCCATCATTTCAGTTAAAATAACTTCTCGTAATTTATTAGCAGTTCCTGTTTTTTCTAGTAAACCGGCTTTTCTTATTAGTTGTATTGTGGCGTTTTTTGCTGCTACAATAATGTTCCAACAATCGTCACTTACATAGATTTGCTGTGATAAATTATGTTCAAATTCTTGTTCAATATTTGCTATAATTAAAGATTCATAACTTTCTTCATTCGAGCTAGTTGGACTTACTCGTATTAATAATTTTGAAGGGGTAATACGCTCTAAAAAAAGTGCCATTCGCTCATAGGCTTGTAAACGTATTGGTAGGGCGTTCATTTGCATATCTTTATGTAATAAAAAGCGTCGTCTGCCATCTTCATTTTTTGTGTGTTCTTTAAAAAAATAGTAGGCAACCATTCCAGTAATAATTGCTGGAACTGCGTATAAAAACACTTCAAATATTTTTTCAACTTCCATGATATTGTTTTTTTTGTAGGTTATTTTCCTCCCAAATATATGCAATCTTTTAAATCTTGCATATTTATAAATGGTACAGGGGTTTTTGTGTAAAGATATGTTTTATCTAATTCTTTCGATAAATAGTGGTCATCTACATTAATATCAATATCACTCATTTTAAACTGACAAGGATGCTCATAGCCTGTAGCGTGGGTAATTTCTATCAATTCTTTTTTAAAAGTTCTAAAAAATTGTGCTAACCGTTCTGATTTTAAAGTAACATCGATGCCATTTTGCAACCATTTATTCTGTGTAGCGATACCACTTGGACATCGATTGGTATGACATATCTGTGCTTGAATACAACCAATACTCATCATAGCTTCACGAGCTACATTTATACAATCGGCTCCCATAGCAAATGCCATTGCTGCCTTGGCAGGGAAACCAAGCTTACCACTTGCTATAAATACAATACGTTCTGATAATCCTTTATTCTGAAATAATTTATACAAGTCGCTAAAACCATAAACCCAAGGTAAAGATACGTGGTCTGCAAAACTTGGTGGTGCAGCTCCAGTACCACCTTCGCCACCATCAACTGTAATGAAATCAGGACCTTTGTTTGTTGCTTTCATAACATCAGCCAATTCTTCCCATTGCTCAAGTTTACCTATAGCTGCTTTAATACCAACTGGTAATCCCGTTTTGTTTGCAATGATTTCAATGAAATTAACCATTTCAGAAACATTAGTAAATGCTTTATGACTTGGTGGAGATATAACATCTAAACCAACTTCAACACCTCTAATTTTTGCTATTTCTTTAGTGATTTTTGCTCCTGGTAAAACGCCACCTTTCCCTGGTTTTGCACCTTGAGAGAGTTTAATTTCTATAGCTCTAACAAAAGGATTATCGTTAATTAACTCCAATAATTTATCCATAGAAAAATTACCTTCTTTATCTCGAACTCCAAAATATCCTGTACCTATTTGAAAAATGACATCGCCACCATTACTGTGGTAAGGAGATAGACCACCTTCGCCAGTATTATGATATGCACCAGCAATTTTCACCCCTTTATTTAAAGACTCAATAGCTTTGGCTGAAAGAGAACCAAAACTCATTGCGGAAACATTAATTATTGAAGCAGGACGGAAAGGTTTTTGGCGTTTATTATAAAATCCTATGACTTTAGCACAAGGTAAAAAACAATGATCAATTGTATTTGGATGATTTTCACCAATTTGAAAAGGCATCATTGCATTATTTATAAATATGTGCTGATGTGCATAAATATCTCTATCTGTACCAAAGCCTTCATAGTTGTTTTCATGCTTTGCTGATGCATAAATCCAACTACGCTCTATACGATTAAATGGTAATTCTTCTCTATTATTTGCTACTAGATATTGTCTTAATTCAGGGCCAATTTTTTCTAGCATATAGCGAAAATGACCAATAAGAGGGAAATTATGATTTATAGAATGATGCCTCTGTATAATGTCTCTTATGATTATAATTATTAAAACAATAATAATCCATAACCACCATGGTATATGGGATAAAAAATCCAAAAGAGAATTCATCAGTTAATTATTTAAATAATCTAAAGATAATTGTATAAAAGTTTTTACGCCTAATAACATTCCATCTTCATCAATAAAAAAGTCTGGTGTATGGTGAGGGAATGCCTCTGTTGTTCCTGGTGTCATTCCGCCTAAAAAGAAATATAAACCTGGTACTTTTTGTTGAAAAAACGAAAAATCCTCAGCTCCAGTAATCGCTTTAATTTCAAATACATTTTTCTCTCCTGCTGCTGCTTTTAATGATGGTAACATTTGTGCCGTTAAACTAGGGTCATTATAAGTTATAGGGTAACCTTCGTCTATAGTTATAGTAGCTTCTGCGCGATAAGCTTTTGCTATTGCTGGTACCATTTCTTGCATACGTTTTTGAATTTTAGCTTGCATGTCATAATTTAAAGTACGTAATGTACCTATAATTTGTGCCGATTCTGGAATGATATTAGATCGGATACCGCTTTTAATTTTTCCAATTGAAAGTACAACAGCTTCATTTGTTAAATCCATTTCACGACTTACTAACGTTTGTAAACCATCAATTATCTTTACACTTGCCATAATAGGATCAATACCTCCCCAAGGTCTTGAGCCATGTGTTTGTTTTCCTTTTACATTAATTTCAAAGCTATTTACTGCAGCCATGATTCCGCCTGATTTGTATGCAATGGTATTTATGGGTTGCCCTGAACCAATATGCAGCCCGAAAATAGCATCTACTTTAGGATTATCTAGCACACCTTCTCTTACCATGAGTTTCGCACCACCTTCTTCTCCTGGAGGAGCACCTTCTTCCGCAGGTTGAAAAATGAACTTTATAGTTCCATTTATTTTGTCTTTGTGTTTAGACATAATTTCTGCAACACCCATTAAAATAGCAATATGAGTATCATGTCCACAAGCATGCATAACAGGAACTTCCTCGCCTCTAAATTCACCTTTTGCTTTAGATTTAAATGGTAAATCTGCTCTTTCAGGAACTGGTAGTGCATCAATATCTGCTCTTAAAGCCAATACTTTTCCCGGATTATTCCCTTTTAAAACACCTACAACTCCTGTGTGCGCAACTCCTGTTTGTACATCTAGCCCAAGAGATTTTAAATGTGCTGCGATTTTTTTTGCAGTATTAAATTCTCTGTTTGATAACTCGGGGTTTTCATGAAAATAACGACGCCATTCTATAACCTTTGATTCGATTGAGGAAACGTCTGCATCAAGACCATGTTGGGAAAATCCAACATAGCTTGATAAAATTGCGATGGTTAGTACTAGTTTTTTCATTGGTTTAATTTATTATTTATATATAATTTGTTATTAGTTTTTTTTAGAATCTCATATATATGTAGCCATTATTTTGGTATTGTAATAAGGCTGTCATTGCTGATAGAGCAAATTTCACGCTAGGTATGACATTGTCTTTGTTGAGTCCTCTATAATCAGCAGTTTGGCCACATAAAATAATATCTACTCCTGCTTCACTTAACTGGTTTATGAGTTTTAAATTTGGATTATCAACACCAAATTTTTCTTTATAAGCATCATTATTTAAAACGTCTTGCCATGCACTTGCATGAATGGTCATTGCAGCTTTAAGCTGTTCTTTGCTCATGCCTTCATTGGCATGCATATTTAAAAAACGAGCAGCTGTAACAATGTATTTGTTAATTACGTTTTTGTCTTTTGATGATTTAGAAACATCAAAAATAACTTTGAAAGTTGCAGCGGTATCGGTTTTAATATCTGGGTTTTCAACAATAGCAAATTCACCAAAATCTTTAATGATTTCGCCTTTAACTCTTTTGTTTTGTGTGGTAGCTTGAAAGGAAATACTGAAACAGATTCCTAAAATAAGTAGTAATTTATTCATGGAGAAATTTAATTTTAGCCTTAAAGATATTTAAATTTTTATTATACACTGCATCGCAATTAGAATTGTTTATAATTAATCCTATTTACATTAAAAAATACGCTTAACATTAGCTAAATTCACGCATTAAAATTGAGCAATTTGGAGAATTATTTAAATCAATTAAACGAAGCACAATTAGCACCAACTTTGCAAAAGGATGGCCCTATGATTGTTATAGCTGGAGCAGGCTCTGGTAAAACACGTGTGCTTACATATCGCATTGCTTATTTAATGAATCAAGGTGTAGATCCATTTAATATATTGTCTTTAACTTTTACCAATAAGGCTGCCAAAGAAATGAAGGCACGTATTGCAACCATTGTTGGAGATAGTGAAGCTAAAAATATCTGGATGGGAACATTCCATTCGGTGTTTGCTAAAATCTTGCGTTTTGAAGCCGATAGATTAGGCTATCCAAGTAATTTTACTATTTATGATACGCAAGATTCACAACGTTTAATATCTTCAATAATAAAAGAAATGCATCTTGACAAAGAGGTGTATAAATACAAGCAGATTTATTCTCGAATTTCTTCATATAAGAATAGTTTAATTACGGTAAAAGCATACCTTCAAAATCCTGAATTAATTGAAGCTGATGCTATGGCAAGGCGACCTCGTTTAGGCGACATTTATCAAGAATATGTTAATCGTTGTTTTAAAGCAGGCGCTATGGATTTTGACGATTTGCTTTTAAAAACCAATGAGCTGTTAACACGTTTTCCTGAAGTATTGGCAAAGTATCAAAATAGATTTCGATATATTTTGGTTGATGAGTATCAAGATACCAACCATTCGCAATATTTAATTGTTAGAGCTTTGTCGGATAAGTTTCAAAACATCTGTGTTGTAGGTGATGACGCCCAAAGTATATATGCGTTTCGTGGTGCTAATATTAATAATATCCTCAATTTTCAGAAGGATTATGATGATGTAAAAGTATTTCGGTTAGAACAAAATTATCGGTCAACTAAAAATATTGTAAAAGCGGCTAACTCTATTATCGATAAAAATGAAACCAAACTCGATAAGGTTGTATGGACAGCTAATGATGAGGGTTCCAAAATAAAAGTACATCGTTCTTTAACCGATGGAGATGAAGGTCGTTATGTTGCAAGCACCATTTTTGAGAATAAAATGCAAAATCAAATGCGAAACAGCGATTTTGCAATTTTGTATAGAACCAATGCACAATCGCGTGCTATTGAAGATGCTTTGAGAAAGCGCGATATTCCGTATCGGATTTTTGGAGGTTTATCGTTTTATCAGCGTAAAGAGATAAAGGATGTATTGTCTTATCTGAGACTTGTTATCAATCCAGCTGATGAAGAAGCTCTTAAACGCGTCATTAATTTTCCAGCTCGTGGCATAGGGCAAACGACCATTGATAGATTGATTGTGGCAGCAAATGGTTATAAGCGTTCTATTTTTGAAGTGTTACAGCATTTGGATAAAATTGATATTAAAATAAATGCAGGTACTAAAAGTAAGTTGCAAGATTTTGTGACACTTATTGAGAGTTTTCAAGTAATGAATCAAACCGCTAATGTTTTTGAACTAGCCGAACATGTTGCCAAAGCAAGCGGTTTAATCCGTGAATTTAATAAAGATGGGACGCCTGAAGGTGTTACCAGAATGGAGAATATTGAAGAACTCCTTAATGGTATGAAAGATTTTGTCGAAGGTCAAAAAGAGTTAGCAGATGCAACGGGGTCTTTAGCAGAGTTTTTAGAAGATGTAGCTTTAGCAACCGATTTGGATAACGATAAAGGCGATACAGACAGAGTCGCATTAATGACTATTCATTTAGCTAAAGGATTGGAGTTTCCCTATGTATATATAGTTGGTTTGGAAGAAGATTTGTTTCCAAGTGCTATGAGTATGAATACACGTAGTGAGTTGGAAGAAGAGCGCAGATTGTTCTATGTGGCTTTAACACGTGCTGAAAAGCAAGCCTATTTAACCTATGCTTTAACACGTTATCGTTGGGGAAAACTCATTGATGCAGAACCTAGCAGATTTATTGAGGAAATTGACGAGGAGTACTTAGAAGTATTAACTCCTATTGAAGAACGACGCATTAACCCAATGCTAGACGCTAGTATTTTTGGAGATGCACCGCCTAATAAAATTAGGTTTAAACCAGCAAAAAAATATAATTATAAAAAAGCAACTACAAAATCAAATCCTGAAACGGTAAAGATAAGTACACCAAAGCATTTTAAGCCAATACCAAAGACTAATGGGAATACCAATTTATTTGACAGCAAATTAGTAGTTGGTAATATTGTTAATCATTTGCGTTTTGGAAAAGGCGAAGTTCTTAAAATAGAAGGTAAAGGTGCTGATATTAAAGCTGAAATAAACTTTGAAAATGGTGGCGTAAAAAAGTTGCTATTGCGTTTTGCAAAATTAGATGTGATAGGTTAAATTTTATATTCAGGTTACTCTAAATAATTTTCAATAAAAGTTTTCAATTTTAACCAAGTATCAACAGCACTATCTCCAGTCCAACCATGACCTTCGTTTTCGTATAAAGTAAATTCTTGAGTTACTCCAAGCTCCACCAATTTATCTCTCATTGCAGTACCTTGTGTTGTAGGTATTAAAGGATCTTGCCCTCCATAGAACAATATAGTTGGTGGTGCAGTTACTGTAACTCTATGATATGGGCTTATTTCTTCTAAAAAAGGTATATCACCACCAAATAAATCTATAAGTGCTTGTAATTCTGGATTGGTATTGTTTAAATACGCAGGATCAGTAAAATTTGTTGGGCCAACAATACTACACACCATTTTTACATTGTTATCCGTATCCGAAGTATAACTCCATAATAAAGATAAATGCGCACCTGCACTAGTGCCTATAAATCCAAAGTCATCATCAATAACATAATTATTTCTATTAGTTTTTAAATGGTTTATAACTGTGGTAATATCATCCGTTTGCATAGGGTAAGGACTATTGTTCTCGTCTGCCAATCGGTAATTCATATTCACAACAGCAATATCACTAAAGCTTTGGAAAATTAAATCTTTAAAACCAATCATATCGCTTTTATCTCCGGCAGACCAGCCTCCACCATGTACAAGAATTATAACTTTTGTGTCTGTAGTTCTGTTGGGAGGAAGATAGATGTCAAACTTTTGATTGCTGTCATTACCGTAAGATACATCTAAATTTTCAAGATATTCAAGTGGGTTTGTCCCTTCAATATTTTCGCTATCTTCTAAATTATTAGTTGTGCAGGATAACACAAAAAATAAAATAAGAACTTTAAAGATTATGGGTTTTAGATTTGGCATAATAAAATTATTAGTTTCTTTGTATAACGTTTTGGTAAGATAACTATTATGGCTGAGTTTATAAAATTATATGAGGAGAATCCAAACCCTAGAGAAATAGAGAAGGTTATTAGGGTTTTAAAGAATGGA
>UOEB01000313.1_pt1 | contig 10646 bp, 11 predicted proteins | sample 1989961 | NCBI WGS metagenome assembly UOEB01 (sample SAMEA4712198, study PRJEB27164) | hydrothermal vent metagenome | biome: marine basaltic hydrothermal vent biome; feature: marine hydrothermal vent; material: mineral | place: Pacific Ocean | collected 2011-06-14/2011-07-23 | depth 1691 m | reverse complement strand
TAATTCAACAAGTAAGCGTTGGTTTCGGCTTGTTTTATATTTTAAATCACAATCATTGGCAAGCTCAATGCCTTTAAATAAAAATTCTTGTGACGTTTTTTGTGATTGTTCCAAATACTTTGCCTTAGTTTGTTCTCCTACTTCAAGCAAATTAATAGTTTCTGGTGTTTTACAAACTAGCAAGTCTCTAAAATGCGATGCTAAACCAGCAATAAAGTGGTGGCCATCAAAGCCTTTTGATAATGTGTTATTGAATTGTAACAGTAATTCAGGAATCTTATTTTCTAATATTAAGTCTGTACTTGTAAAATAGGTATCATAATCAAGTACATTTAGGTTTTCTGTAACTGCTTGTCTCGTTAAATTTTTACCAGTAAAGCTTACAACGCGATCAAATATTGATAATGCATCTCGCATGGCTCCATCCGCTTTTTGAGCTATAATGTGAAGCGCATCATCCTCAGCATTAACTTCTTGTTGCTCCGCTATATATTTTAAGTATTCCTTTGTATCTTTAACTGTAATTCTTTTAAAATCAAATATTTGGCAACGAGATAATATAGTTGGAATGATTTTGTGTTTCTCTGTGGTAGCTAAAATAAAAATACAATGTTTCGGAGGCTCTTCTAAGGTCTTTAAAAAGGCATTAAATGCAGCTTGTGAAAGCATGTGTACTTCGTCAATAATATACACTTTGTATTTACCTACTTGGGGCGGAATACGAACTTGATCGGTAAGGTTTCTAATGTCATCAACCGAGTTATTTGAAGCGGCATCCAATTCAAAAATATTAAATGCGTAATCTTCATCTTTGGTCTCTTCACCATTTTGATTAATCATTTTTGCTAGAATACGAGCACATGTTGTTTTGCCAACACCACGAGGTCCTGTAAACAATAAGGCTTGAGCTAAATGATTATGTTCAATAGCATTCAATAGCGTATTAGTAATAGCTTGCTGCCCTACAACATCCTTAAAGGTTTGTGGTCTGTATTTACGAGCTGATACAATAAAGTGTTCCATTGAAAAAACTTAGAATAGCAAAGTTAAAAAATCAGCGTAAAATTAAGAATTAAGTGGTATAAAATTAAAATGACTTATTAACAATTTGTGTATTTTTGCATTAAGTAAATTGCCTTATCGCTGTTCAATTTATTGAATGGAGGAAAGTCCGAACACCAGAGTGCAACATAGTGGTTAACAGCCACCAGTCGTGAGATTAGGAAAAGTGCAACAGAAAGAATGTACAGGTAATGCTGTAGTGAAATCAGGTAAACTCTATGTGGTGCAATGTCATGTAAACCAACGTTTGAGAGTTGCACGCTCGATGTTGGAGGGTAGGCAGCTAAAGTGAATTGGCAACAACTCACTCAGATAAATGATAAGGACTCTTTTGAGTACAGAATTCGGCTTATAGATTTACTTATATAAAATAAGTGCGGCATTTATTGCCGCACTTATTATTAATGTTGGTAAGTTAGATTAAATATTATTCTCCTTCTCCTTCTGAATCATCAGATTCCATATTGGCAGTAACTTTCTGCATTTCTAGATAAATAGGTAAATTATCCCAAAACCCTTCATATCTCACAATTTTACCGTCTTTAAACTGGAAAGAGAGGTGAAGAGGTAATGTAATTTCTGTATCACTTCCTTTAACTTTTCCAACCCAAGTTGGCCATGTGTTTACCCAAGTACTACCGCTTTTTGTAATAACCATTTCTGGATAGATTGAATCTTTAAAAGTGAACATGACAAAATCCGCTCTACTTTTTTTGTTAGCAGCAGTCATTTCGTCTGGAGATATAGCTTTTGAAGAGTTTACAAAAACTTTTGCGGTGTCATTATAAAATGTTCTTGCTTCATCATAATTCCCTTCTTCCACAAGTTGGTATAATTGTTTAACAGTATCAATTTCTGCCGATTCATCAAAATACCTTTGTTCAGTTTGCTTGCATGAAGCAAAGAGGATTACCGTTAACCCTAATAAGATTAGTTTTTTCATTTTTTATTGTTTTAATGTTGATTAATATTCATTTTAATTCATACCATAGAGCATGTTAAAATAAATCTAGAGCAGAAACAAAAAATAAATAAGTAGAAAAACAAAATAGAGAGAGGACTCTTAGAGAGAGTTCTAAAATACTGAAAAAAAGGGAATTATAAAAATATAATGGATTTATAATATGTTACTGCAGTTCAAAAAAACTAAACATATTCCCACCGTAACTTTTGGAGTAGCTAAAATTTTCAAGGTTGGATAAATTTGTATGCTTGGAATGTTCAATTATCAATACACCATTTACTTCTAATAAACTATTTAAAAATACAAATTTAGGTATTATTGCAAATTGATCTTCGGTAAAAGCATAGGGAGGGTCTGCAAAAATTATTGTTGAAGTTAGCTTTGCATGCTCTAAAAACTTGAATACATCACTTTTAATAGTTTTAATAGACATTTCGAATGCGCTTGCAGTTTGATTAATAAATTTTATACAGCCAAAATCTATATCTACACAAGTAATTTGAGTAGTACCTCTTGATGCAAATTCATAACTTATATTTCCTGTTCCAGCAAATAGATCGAGTACTGAAATGTCATCAAAATAATACCGGTTATTAATAATGTTAAATAAGGCTTCTTTTGCCATATCTGTAGTGGGGCGCACAGGTAATTTCTTTGGTGCATTTATACGTCTGCCCTTGTATGTGCCAGATATAATTCGCATTAAAAGCTATTTATCAATATGAAATCACGTTTAAAATCAGGGGTAATTGTGTCGCTAATTTTTCTGTTGATTGGAATATCTAAAACAGAAACGTTTCTGATATACTTATAGGCTATATTAAATAAGCCGTCATCCTTAGAGATATGTCCCAAAAGTACTAATGGAAATTCTTCAGGATTAAGTTGTAGCTGTTCGGCAGTAAATAAAATATAGTATATAAAATCTTCCTTTGTTAAATAATCAAAAGTATTATACAACTTTAGCTTATTGTTTTCTAAAACAATAATTTCAAAATGATTATACGATACATGAACATACATTTTTGTAGAAACAGCATTTTTTTCTAAAACTAAAATGTTTTCTATGATAATAGTAGAGAAATGTTTGAACTCAAAAGTCCCAAAACGTTCATATAAATAGTTGTTTATATTTACATAGGGTACATAAACGTTAGCACTATCATTTGCTAAAATTTCATCATAAGTAATAAAATCGGTTCTTAGAATTTTCGAGTTGAATTTTAAATAATCTGCCAAATAATCTTCATTCAATAAGGGTTTAGGCACAAGTGCAGACAATTCATTGTCATGAATTACTCTTACGGTATTAAAGTTTTGTTGCAAAAAAGACTCTGTATTGAAGTAATGTACAATTCTATCTAGTACAACACTTGGGTTTAGCTTTTTTTTAAATACAACATGTTTGTAAAAAGTAAATGTATTTGTAGCGGTATTTAAAACACAAAAAGAAAGTCCACTCAAGCTTACTTGAATGGACAATTCTATATATTCGGATTGGTCTATATTATTGTTCTTTTGATAAATTTTTCGGCCAGTTTCCATTTGTTTTTACTTCTTCCATTGATCCAACTCTAAGAGCATCCCCATTTACACCATCTACTGAAATTACTTGATTTTCTTTTGCAACTAAGTTTTTATCTTGGTCATATAATATAACAGACTTTAAAGCTTTAGCTTCAAAAACTGGAATTTGCATATCGTTTTGTTCTAAAAACCCTGCTTTCAATTCAAATTTAGCTCCTGGTTGTCCAACAGGTAAATTCATCATGGTTTTATATCTTGTATCAGCGCCAAACAAAGAATCTTTCACAGGTACAAAACCTAAGGTATCTATGATTGTAATTTCTTTAAAAGTTTCAACACCACCAAAGCGACGCGTTGCCTCTTCGTCAATAATTGTAGAATCACGACGTTGGGTAATTGTAAACTGTGCAGTATCTAGAAACTTAACTAAGTTATCCCAATTACCTTCAAATCTTCCAGTTACTGATCTATGAGCTAATTCACAATCTCTAATATCCTTTAGAGATTCAATAATAACTAAATAGCGTTTTTCTTTGAGTTGATTAAATTTAATTTCGCCATAAACAGACATAAATGTAGCATAACCAAAATAGGCAATTAAGATCCAAAGTATAACTTTAACTGCAGGTTTTGCTTTAGTTGGTAAATATTTATCGATTACCCAAACGATTCCAATTGTGAGAGCAATTACAACTATAGTTGCAATAATTAATTTTAACATAGTGGTTTTATTAAATTTTAAAAATGGACTAACGCAAATCTACAATTTTTTTTTATTCACGAAAGTTATTGTTAGTAAAAATCATTTTTATCTTTGATAAATACAAATTTAGAACTAATTTTTTAATGAATTCATCAGAATTTTACTCTCTTGTTAAAAATAAATTTCCATTTGAGCCAACACTTAAGCAGGATATTGTATTGCAACAACTATCAGATTTTGTATTTAGCGATGCATCAAATGAAATATATGTTCTCAAAGGCTATGCAGGAACAGGCAAAACAACCATCATAGGAACTATTGTTTCTAATTTATGGGAGGTGAAAAAAAGTGCAGTACTTATGGCACCAACAGGTAGAGCTGCAAAAGTTATTTCTAATTACTCAGGTAAAGAAGCGTTTACTATTCATAAAAAAATATATTTTCCGAGAAAAGAAAAGAGTGGAGGAGTAAAGTTTGTTTTGCAACCTAATAAGCATAAAAAAACTATTTTCATTGTGGATGAAGCGTCAATGATACCAGATACTCCAGGGGAATCTAAATTGTTTGAAAATGGGTCGTTGCTAGACGATTTAATACAGTTTGTATACTCAGGACATCAGTGTAAGTTGTTATTAATAGGTGATACTGCCCAATTACCACCAGTGAAATTAGATTTGAGTCCAGCATTAAATGAAAGCCTTTTAGAGTTGCATTATAATAAAGAAGTTACCAAAATGGAGTTGGATGAAGTTGTACGGCAAGAACAAGATTCTGGTATCCTTTGTAACGCAACTATTTTAAGAGAAGCTTTGGCAGATTCGTTTTATGAAAGTTTTAAATTTAATTTATATGGCTTTAAAGATATTGTGCGTTTGGTTGATGGTTACGAAATAATGGATGCTATTAATGATGCTTATAGTAGCTTAGGAAATGAAGAAACAGCTATAATTGTACGCTCAAATAAGCGTGCCAATTTATATAATGAACAAATACGTTCTAGAATACTATTTAACGAACACGAGCTCACTACAGGAGATTACGTAATGGTTGTTAAGAATAATTATTTTTGGATTAAGCCAACAAGCGAAGCGGGTTTTATTGCTAATGGCGATATTGTTGAGGTTCTAGAAATATTCCATATTAAAGAATTGTATGGTTTTCGTTTTGCCGAAGTAAAAGTACGTATGGTAGATTATCCTAGAATGCATCCTTTTGAAACTGTTTTGATGTTGGATACTATTTCGGTTGAAGCACCTTCGTTACCTTACGAGGATTCAAATAGATTATATCAAGAAGTATTGAAAGATTATGAAAATGAAACTTCTAAATATAGGAAATTCTTAAAAGTAAAAAATAACAAATACTTTAATGCGTTACAGGTTAAATTTTCATATGCTATAACCTGTCATAAATCTCAAGGCGGACAATGGAATACGGTGTTTGTTGAACAACCATATTTACCAAATGGTATAGATAAAGAATATTTACGATGGTTATATACCGCAGTGACTAGAGCCAAAGAAAAGTTATACCTTATTGGCTTTAAGGACGATTTTTTTGAAGAGAATTAAAGGTAAGATAGTATATAAAGTTTAAATCAATTATAATTTACATTCTCTTAAAAAACTGTACTTTTGATTTAGAAAGAAAAAATCTCAATGAAAATAATTTCAATGATTCCTGCGCGTTACAGTGCTTCTCGATTTCCGGGAAAACTCATGCAAGACCTTGAAGGAAAAACGGTAATACGTCGCACTTACGAGGCAACTGTAGCTACAAACTTGTTCGATGAGGTGTATGTGGTAACAGATAGTGATACTATTTACAATGAAATTGTTAGTCATAATGGAAAGGCTATAATGAGTAAGAAAGTGCATGAATCTGGTAGTGATCGTATTGCTGAAGCGGTGTTGGATGTAGATTGCGATATTGTAGTAAATGTTCAGGGTGACGAGCCGTTTACTGAAAGGGGAAGTCTTAAAAAAGTATTAGATGTCTTTAAAACTGATGATAATAAGGAAATAGATTTAGCATCCTTGATGGTAGAAATAAAAGATTGGGATGAGATTAAAAACCCAAATACGGTAAAAGTAATAGTAGATCAGCGCAACTTTGCCTTATATTTTTCCAGAAGCCCAATTCCGTACCCACGAGATAAAAATGCAGGAACACGTTATTTTAAGCATAAAGGCATTTATGCATTTAGAAAGCAGGCATTAATCGATTTTAGTAACTTACCAATGCAATTTATTGAAGCGTCTGAGAAAATAGAATGTATTCGCTACTTAGAATATGGTAAAAAAATAAAAATGGTAGAAACCAATATTGAAGGTGTAGAAATTGATACACCAGAAGATTTAGAGAGAGCAAAACGATTATGGAAATAGATTACTCCAACATAAAGGTTATAGGTTTTGATGCCGACGATACGCTTTGGGTTAATGAAACTTACTATAGGGAAGCCGAAGAACAGTTTGCTAAACTTTTAAGCGCCTATGAAACGGCTAATAAAATTGATCAGGAACTCTTTAAAAAAGAGATGGAGAATCTAGAAATGTATGGTTACGGTATTAAGAGCTTTATATTATCTATGGTTGAAGCTGCTTTAGAAATTTCTAATAATTCAGTTTCACATACTGCGATACAAGACATTTTAAATATTGGCAAAACAATGATTAATAAACCAGTTGAATTGTTAGCTGGTGTAGAAGAGGTATTAGAAACGCTTTCCTCAAAATATAGACTAATTTTGGCAACCAAAGGCGATTTGTTAGATCAAGAACGAAAGCTCAAAAACTCTAACCTCACCAAATATTTTCACCATATTGAAGTGTTAAGTGATAAAAAAGAAGCTAATTATTCAAGATTATTGAATCATTTAGATATTAATCCTTCAGAGTTTTTAATGATTGGTAATTCATTAAAGTCTGACGTATTGCCACTTGTTAATATTAAAGCTCAAGCTATTCATGTACCTTACCATACTACTTGGGAACACGAAAAAGTAAATGAAGAAGACACCAATGGTAAAGTTTATAAAACAGTAAAAAGTATAAGTGAAATTTTACAACTATTGGATAGGTGAGGTATATCGATTTAAATACATGGAATAGAAAACAACATTTTAATCATTTTAGTGGATTGGTAGATCCCTCATTTGCAGTAACTATTCCTTTTGACGTTACAAAAGCATACCAGTTTTCTAAGCAAAATAATATCAGTTTTTTTGCAAAGTATTTGCACGATTGTATGAAAGCTATTAACGCAGTAGAAAATTTACGATATAGAATTATAGATAATAAAATTGTTGAGTATGATGTCATACATGCGTCACCAACATTAATGAGAGCTGATAAAACTTTTGGTTTTTCATTTATTGATTTTGACGATGATTTACAGGTATTTATAAAAAATTTTGAAGCCGAAAAAAAGCGTATTCAAAACTCAACAGATTTGTTCCCTCCTAAGAACAGTGTAGATTGCATTTATTGTTCGGCTATGCCATGGTTGCATTTTGTGGCACATAAAGAACCGTTTTCTGGAGAAAATGATTCAGTACCTAAAGTTGCATTTAGCAAGGTTGAACATATAGACAATGCTTTAATAATGAATGTAGCAATTAATGTAAATCACGCACTGGTTGATGGTTATCATGTTGCATTATTTACTGAAAAGTTTCAAGAAAATTTAGATAAATAAATATTTTTAGTAGTACTTTTATTTTGTTAAAGAAAGAAAATTAAATGAGTTATAAAAATTTTCCGATGGTGCCAAGAGTAATTTTTGGTCGAGGTAGTTTTAATCAATTAAATGATATTATTGCCCCAAAGCGAATCAATACAAAAGCACCTTTCATTTTTTTTATAGATGATGTATTTAAAGGGCAAGCTTCGTTAACTTTAAGAATACCACTATCTTATGATGATAGGGTAATATATATATCAGCCGATGAAGAGCCCAAAACATCGCAAGTAGATGCTTTGGTTGAAGAAATTATTTTAACCACTAACGCGCGTCCTTCTGGGATAATAGGAATTGGTGGCGGTACTATATTAGATCTAGCTAAAGCTGTGTCTATCATGTTAACAAACAATGGAGAGACTAGCGATTATCAAGGTTGGGATTTAGTAAAAAATCCTGCAATATATCACGTAGGCATCCCTACCATTTCAGGGACTGGAGCAGAAGTGTCGAGAACAACGGTTTTAACGGGGCCAGAGAAGAAGCTCGGAATAAATAGCGATTACACTACTTTTGATCAAGTTATTCTAGATCCTGAATTAACTAGGGATGTGCCAAAAGTGCAATGGTTTTATACAGGAATGGATTGTTATATTCATTGTATAGAATCACTTAATGGCACTTACTTAAATGCATTTAGCCAAAGTTATGGTGAAAAGGCGTATGATTTATGCAAAGAGATTTTTGTAAATGGTAAATTAACACTAGAAGAATCACGAGATAAATTAATGATGGCATCATGGCATGGAGGAATGAGTATAGCGTACTCACAAGTTGGTGTAGCGCATGCAATGAGTTATGGTTTGTCTTATGTGTTAGGAACTAAACATGGAATTGGAAATTGCATTGTGTTTAACCATTTAGAAGAGTACTACCCTCAAGGTGTGAAGCTATTTAAAGAAATGATGAAAAGGCATGATATAAATTTACCAGAAAATATTTGTGCGCATCTGGAAGATTATCATTTTGACATAATGATAGATGTTGCATTAAGCCTAGAGCCATTATGGGAAAATGCCATTGGTAAAAATTGGAAAAAGACAATTACGCATGACAAACTAAAATCACTCTATCAAAAGATGTAATTATGCAATGGTTATCAAGGTTTATTTATTTTAAAATCTTAGGATGGAAAGTTGTTGGTTTTTCAGACTTTGATAGTGTAAAAAAGGCAGTAATTATAGCTGCACCACATACAAGTTGGGTAGATTTTCCGTTAGGTATATTATTGCGCTCAGTTATTGGGATGAAGACAAATTTTGTTGGTAAAAAAGAGTTATTTAAGTTTCCTCATGGATGGATTTTTAGAGTACTTGGAGGTGCTCCAATCGAAAGGCAAAACAACGAAAATCAAGTAGAAGCAATAGCTAAGTTATTTAAAAACCATGATAGGTTTAGAATGGCAATGGCACCTGAAGGTACGCGAAAAAAGGTAGAGCAATGGCGTACAGGGTTTTATTATATTGCAAAAGCTGCTAATGTGCCAATTTTAATGATTACGCTAGATTTTGGAAAAAAAGAAAATAGAATCTCAGAACCTTTTTACACAACTGATGACAAAGAAGCCGATTTCAAATTCATGCATAACTTCTATAAAGGCGTAGTTGGGAAGATTCCTGAGTACACATAATCGCATTTATTTATGATTCCACGAGCTTTCAGTGTCTTTGTTTTTTGGAGATAAGCCTAACACTTCATTTTTTGTATTTACACCAAGACCTAAAACTGTTCTGTTTGCATAGTTAAAATAGGATACTACTTGGTTTATCTCTAGAATTTCACCATCAGTACATCCCAAACGTCTTAAATTAATAATGTCATCTTCCGTAATATCACTAACATTATTAGTTAATTTTTCTGTATAAGTAGATAATGCTAACTCTTTATTATTTAATACTTTATTCAACGAATTATTTTCAATATGAAATTTTAATTTTTCAGCTTTATCGTCATCATTTAAAAATCGTTTCATTCCAGTAAAATGATGCTTATAGCAATAATCACATTTATTAATATAGCTAGTATACGTCCCTAATAATTCTAAAAACCAATTCGGAAACGTATTATCACTATGATGCAAGGTGTTTTTATACAAACTCATATGTCCAGTAAGTGTGTGAGGCCGCAAACTATGAATACTTAATACATTATCTATTTGATTATTTGGTCCTTTAATCTTTTTATAGATTTGTTTTAGTTTTCCAGTAGCTTCTTCGAAGGGGATGACTTTAATCCAGCTCATGTTTTGTATTTTTTTGATTGATGCATACTAAAATACAGATTAATTTAGATATGAATAATAAAATTGGCATGAATATTGTACTATTCATAGTAGGTGTTTAAAATATATAAATGAAACATAAAGTAAACATGTTTTATACATGTCACTAAAAAGAAACATTTACAAAATATATACTTAAAACCATTATATAAAAGCTATCTCAATTCACAACGAGATGGCTTTTTTTGAATGATATTTTTATTTCAAGAAAATTTAACTGCAGTTCCGTAAGCAAGAATTTCAGAAGTTGCTTGCATTACCATTGATGTAGTAAACCTAACATTTACAATAGCATCTGCATTCATTCTTTCTGCATCATTAATCATACGGCTCATGGCTTGTTCACGAGATTGCTCTAATAATTTTGT
>UOEB01000072.1_pt1 | contig 10733 bp, 4 predicted proteins | sample 1989961 | NCBI WGS metagenome assembly UOEB01 (sample SAMEA4712198, study PRJEB27164) | hydrothermal vent metagenome | biome: marine basaltic hydrothermal vent biome; feature: marine hydrothermal vent; material: mineral | place: Pacific Ocean | collected 2011-06-14/2011-07-23 | depth 1691 m | reverse complement strand
GGGTTATGGTGAAGCAACAGTTAATCCATATTACAACAGTACAATTGAAAAATTACAGACTTCAATTGAAAATGTAAGACCAATAATTGAAAACGCTCATGGTATTCATCCAGAACAATTATGGCAACAACTAGCATCAAAACTAAAAGACAATTACTTTGCTTTGTGTGCCATAGATTGCGCTTATTGGGATTTTTATGCTAAGTGTAAAAACAAAACTTTGCGAAGTTTTTGGAGTAATAATAATATGTTTATTCCGCAAAGTAATTATACCATTGGGATTGATGCTATCGAAAAGATGAAGCAGAAGATTATAGAAACGCCGTGGCCTGTTTATAAGATTAAATTAGGCACAAACCACGACGTTGCTATTGTTTCAGAGCTTCGGAAGATTACCGATGCTGTTTTTAGAATTGATGCCAATTGCGCATGGACAGTTCAAGAAACGTTAGATAATGCAGTAGAGTTAAAGGCGCTTGGAGTTGAGTTTATTGAGCAGCCTCTAAAAGCAGATGCTTGGAAAGGAATGAGAATTCTAAGAGAAAAAGCGGTGCTTCCAATTATAGCAGATGAAAGCTGTCAGCGTTTTGAAGATGTTGAACCTTGTGCTGAAGCGTTTCATGGAATTAATATAAAACTCATGAAATGTGGCGGTCTTACTCCAGCACTTAAAATGATTGAAAAAGCAAGACAGCTAAACCTAAAAGTTATGGCAGGTTGTATGACCGAATCTAGTATTGGAATTTCCAATTTAGTACAAATTGCACCACTTTTAGATTATATAGATGCAGATGGCGCTATGCTTTTAGAGGAAGACATTGCCAAAGGCATAACATTACGTGGTGGTAATATTATTTACAGTACAATAAATGGTTCTGGAGCGATGCTTAAAATTTAATTTAACAGCCCTTTGGTAAATGCTTCTTTAATAAGTCCAGCAGTATTGCGAACACCAAATTTTTGATGTAAATTTTTGCGATGACTTTCAACGGTTTTTGTACTTATAAAAAGCTGTTTAGCAATTTCAGTATTTGTCAACTCTTCTGCAATACAAGTTAAAATTTCGTTCTCTCGTCGTGTAAGTTTTGGAATAAAAGTAGATGACTGCACGCCAAAACTTTCGTTTAATAATTTTTCTTTTAAAATAATGGGAAGATATGTTTTACCATAATTAACTGCTTTAATAGCTTTTATAAGCTCGTCTTTGGTAGTGTTTTTTAGTAAATAACCTTTGGCGCCATTGCGAATCATATTTTTTATAAAACCAGTATCACTAAAATTGGATAAACCAATTATATTGATTTGAGGATATAAATTAGTTATAGTTTTACAAAGATCTATACCATTACTGTCTGGTAAATTAATATCGAGCAGTATTATACTTGGTGTTTCAGTTTTTAAAAAGGTTAGTAAATCAATACCACGACTAAAGGTGTTGGTTACTACAATATTTTGCTGACTGTTTAGCATAGACTGAAGCCCTTCTAAAACCATTAAATGATCATCTAAAATCACGACATTTATCATAACTAAATTAGTTTAAATTTATGTTAATTTGTATGGATGTTCCCGTATTGTTTGATTCTATATTTAGATCGCCTTTTAATAGCTCTATACGAGAACGAATATTTTTTAATCCTAAGCCTTTATAGTTGTTATTTGGGTTAAATCCAATGCCATTATCCTCAATAGTTATAAGAAGGTTATTATTATCATGTGTATTAATTTGCACTAATGCTTCTGAGGCTTTTGAGTGTTTTACAATATTATTAAGAGCTTCTTGAATAATTCTATAAATGGCTGTTTCAGTGTCTTTGTTTAAGGTAAACAATTCACCATAGCTTTGAAAATTAATTTTTAAACTATTTGATGCTGCAATTTTATTACAATATTGCTGAATGGCTTCAATTAAATTAAAATTTTGAAGTGATGGAGGTGCCAAATTGTGCGAAATATGGCGTACTTGCTCAATAGCATTATCCAGCATTAAAACCGCTTGTTCAAATTCTTCTTTTTCTCCGGTTTCGAAGTTGTCTTGATTTACAGAGGTTATTTTATATTTAATAACAGATAAATCACCATTAATGCCATCGTGCAAATCTTGTGCAATACGTTTGCGTTCTTTTTCTTCACCTTCAATAAGTGCGCTTAGCTTATTTAATTCTTTTTGAGCAATTAAGGTTTCTATTTCCTTGTTTTTAAGTTTTTGTCGTTGTCTGTAAAACAACCAAATACCCATACTTGTAATCAATAGTAAAAGGCCTCCAAATAATGCAACTCTAAACTCACTTTTCTTTTTTAGCATTGCCGTTTTATTTTGCTCTAATACTAACTGTTGTTTTGCTATTTCCTCATCTTTTTTAGTGAGTTGGTATTTGTTTTCAAGATCATATATAATATAGGTTTGTTGCCTATTGTTTGTTTGTTCTACTATATTTAGATATTGACTTTGTGCATCATAACTTTTCTTGAAATCCTTAACTTTAGCCCAATAGTTTGATGATAGTTTATAGAACTGTTGTTTTTTATTTAAACTGCTTGTTTTTGTAATGAGTATGTTGAGTTTTTCTATTAAAATTTTTGAAGATTTCCAGTCTTTTTTATAAAGGTTTTGTTCTAATTGTGTTAAATAAAAATCGAATAAAGTACTCGATGATATTTTTTTGTTTTCAATAAGAGTATCTGATAAAAAAGTATTTGCTTTTTCAGGTTGATTTTTATTCCAATACAACTTTGAAAGTGTAATATTTAATTGCGTTTCAAATTCAGGAAATTTTTTCTGTTTTAATATATCTAAGGTCTTATTTGCTACTTCTTCAATATCATTATATTGTTTTAAGTACAATAAAATATTACACTTCATAATTAAAGCTCTGGATGTTGTAATACTTAATTTAGTTTTACTTTTTTCTAGAACAGCAATAGCTTTATTAATATATTGTAGGGCTTTAGGATAGTCATAAAATTTAGAAAATGTAAGTGCCAATTCCATATATGCATTACTTAATTCGTACGGGTTGTCATTTTTAATAAGTGCAATTCTTTTAAATGTGTAATACAATGAAGAATCTACATGTTTTGTATTAGCAAATGATAAGCTTTTTTGGTTATACAAATATTTTATACTTCTGGTTAAAGTAGTGTCAGTAATATATTTAGTGGCTTTATTAAGATAATAAAAACTAGAGTCTAACTTCCCTTCTTGTCTTATTAGGCTGGCTAAAATAGCATAAGACTCAATAATATTACTACTGTAATTATAGTGTTTATAAATATCAATATTCTTTATAATATAAGGCTTTGCTTTGGTAATGGTATGTTGAAATTGGTAAATGGTAACCTTGGCATCATAAGCATAAGCAATAAACAAACTGTCTTTAGTTTTTATGCCATATTGCTCAATACTGTCTATTATAATTAATGCCTTATCAAAATCATATTTTTGTAATGCTTGTTGCAATTTATTATCTAATATGTCTTTTTGAGACAAAGAGTCTGTTACTTCTTTATGTTGTGCATTTGCAGTAAATAGCATAAAGAATATAAAGTAGTTGAGATATGTAAGGTGTAATTTCAATATTGATTGTAATTTACAAAAAACAGATTGGTTAATATATTTAAAAAATAGCTTCAATTAGTTTAAATCAATGTTAATTTGTATTGAAGTTCCTGTATCGTTAGAGTCTATATTTAGATCGCCTTTTAATAGCTCTACACGAGAACGAATATTTTTTAAACCCAAGCCTTCATAATTATTATTTGGATTAAATCCAATGCCATTATCTTCAATAGTTATAAGAAGATTATTTTCATGTGCATTGATTTGTATCAACGCTTCTGTGGCTTTTGAATGTTTCACAATATTATTAATAGCTTCTTGTACAATTCTATAAATTGCAGTTTCAGTATCTTTGTTTAAAGTAAGTAATTTACCATAGTTTTGAAAATTAATTTTTAAAGTATTCGATTCTGAAATTTTACTACAATACTGTTGTATGGCTTCGGTTAAATTAAAATTTTGAAGTGATGGAGGTGCCAAATTATGCGAGATGTGGCGTACTTGCTCAATGGCGTTATCCAACATTGAAATGGCTTTATTATATTCCTTTTTTTCAGTCTCGTTTAATTTTTTGTTTTCAATAGAAGTAATTTTGTATTTAATAACAGATAAATCGCCATTAATACCATCATGTAAATCTTGTGCAATGCGTTTGCGTTCTTTTTCTTCACCTTCAATAAGAGCCTCTAGTTTGTTTAATTTTTTTCGAGCTTTTAAGGATTCTATTTGTTTATTTTTAATTTTTTGATTTTGTCTGTAAAACAGTACTAGCCCTAAACTTATTATGAGTAATAAAATGCTTCCAAATAGGGCAATTCTAAATTCACTTTTTCTTTTAAGAATTTCTGTTTCATTTTGTTTTAAAACCAATTGTTGTTTAGTAATTTCCTTATCCTTTTTTTCGGTTTCGTATTTTTGAATGGCCTCGGTAAGATTTTTATCTTTTTCTGAATTAAAAATGGAATCTTTTATAGCATTATACTCATAAAAAAGCATAAGGGCTTTTTTGTTTTGATTATTAATTTTATAAGCATCAATAAGATTCTTCATCGTATTAAAACGGTCATCAAAAAAATTACCATTAGTATATTTATCCATTGCTTTTTTTAAGAATTGTAAGCCTTTTCTGTTTTTCTTATTAGCAATATAAATATTTCCTAAACCATGTAAAGTTGATGCATAATTTAATGCATCGCTAACAGTATCTATTTTTTTAAGCATTTCATTATAAATAGACAATGCTTTTGGGTAGTCTTTGGTTTCTGTATAAGCGTTAGCAAGATTTATTGAAAGAGTAATAAAATATTGCCTGAATCTTGGGTTATTAAGATCACTTACTGCGTCGTTAAGATGCTTAATAGCAGCTTTTAAATTGCCTCTTTTTTTATAAATGTTGCTTATATTATTTGATGCAATACCACTTCTTCTTTTATCTTTTCTTGCTCTACTAATATCTCTTGATAGAAGAAAATATTTTAATGAAAGAGAATCAACCCCATTATTTTCATAAGCAGCTCCAATACCATTTAATACAGAACTTAAACGTGCCGAATCTTTTTTACGATCAAAATATGCTTCAGATTTGAAATAGTATTTTAATGCTTTATTAAAGTTGCTACTTGCAACATAAGAGTTTCCTAAATAATAATTGGCAAGTGCTATGCGAAAAGAATCTTTTTGCTTTTGAGCATATTCTAAAAATTTATAGGTGTATTGTTGTGATGCTTTTTGGTTTGAATAGGCTGTGGCTCTACGAAGCTTGTTGTAAGCATCCATTACTATTGAATCGTTTTTAGAATTAGCAACTATTTGTTTAAGACTATCTATTTTACTTCCATTTTGAGCTATGATACTGTTTGGTTTTAAAAGTAAAACCGTTAAAGATAGAATTAGGAAAAATGATTTTTTCTTTTTAAAAAAGCTCATGATTGAAGGATAAGTAAAAAATAAATGAGTTCGTTTGCTTAAAAATAAATATTGTTTTTTAAAGGCATATTTAAGAGAAATTATAAATATGCCTTTGTTTAGATTATCCCTATTTAATAATCAATTTTTTTGTCACTATATTATCGTTTATAGCTATAGACACAAAATACAATCCAGATTCTAGTTGGCTTATATTAACTGTATTATTAGCTAAAGCAGGTATAACTGTTTTTTTGCCTAACACATCAAAAACTTCAACCTTCGATATATTTTTACCTTGAGGCGTTTTAATGTAGACGAGCTCAGAAGTAGGATTAGGGTAGAGTTTAATATCTCGCTGCAAACTTTGTTTAGCAAGCCCTAAAGTAGCTCCTGTACAGTTAAAACTATCGTTTAGTAATTGAGTTCCAGGAAAGTTGGTACAATCTACCGTTGCAAATGTAGTAGGACCACAAGCGGTAAAAGTTTGGTCTAAGAATAATGGGGCTTGTTCAAAACACACTGTTGGACTTTGTGCCACATCAAGATACTGTATCTTTATATGAAATAGTAGAGCAGGAGTTGCGGTAACATTGTTAGCCACTATTGCACCAGAGCTTAAAGCCTGTTGCCAGCTTAGAGATACTCTAGAGGTGGTGTTATCATTTTGCACAAACTGTCCATAGACATCCAGTACATTAAACTCCCCAAGAATATAATTTGTGGGCTGTGTATATTCTATTGTTCCATTAGTAGATACATTTGTTCCAAAGGCAGCGGTATTGTAATTAAAATAGAGTTGTCCTGAACCTAGTTTAAAATCTACTGTACTTTCTATAAGAATATCTACTTCGTAGAAGTCGTTAGTACCATCGTTAGTGTTCTGTGCATTAGCAAAACTAAAGGTTATGTCTTGCGCATTTATTAGCCCTATACTTAAGGTAAGTGCAAATAATAATGATGTAGTTTTTTTCATTTTGAAATATTTTTGAAATTATTTTGTTTTTATTCATATTCAATCCTAGATAAATATAAGGATTATTCTACTATCAATCGTTTGACACGAGTTGTATTACCGTTAGAAATTTTCACAAAATAAACAGATGCCGATAGACTTGAAACATCTACACGTTTCCCTTTATAATTGTTTAGATTTAGAACTAAAACACCATTTAAGTTATAAATCTCTAATTGTGAATCTTCTTTTAATCCTTTTACACTAAATGTGTTTTGTGTTGGATTAGGATAGAGTTTAATATCTAGCTGTAACGTTTGTCTTGTAAGCCCTAAAGTTGCCCCATTACAATCAAAACTATCGTTTAGTAATTGAGTCCCAGGATTGTTTGTACAATCTACCGTTGCAAATGTAGTAGGACCACAAGCCGTAAAGGTTTGGTCTAAAAATAGAGGATCCTGTTCAAAGCATACCGTTGGACTTTGAGCCACATCAATGTATTGTATTTTTATATGAAACAATAGAGCAGGAGTTGCAGTAACATTGTTAGCCACCATTGCACCAGAGCTTAAAGCCTGTTGCCAGCTTAGAGATACTCTAGAAGTGGTATTATCATTTTGAACAAACTGTCCATAGACATCCAGTACATTAAACTCCCCAAGAATATAACCAGTAGGTTGTGTATATTCAATTTTAGAGTTTGCCGATATATTAGTACCAAAGGCAGCCGTATTGTAATTAAAATAGAGTTGTCCAGAACCTAGTTTAAAGTCTTGGTCACTTTCAATGAGAATATCTACTTCGTAGAAATCGTTAGACCCATCGTTGGTGTTTTGTGCATTGGCAAAAGAGAATGTAATGTTGTGAGCAGCATTAGCAGAATATGTTTTAGAACCACCACCTGCTATTTTAGCAAACTGTTGTCCTTTACCAATATTAGGATTGATAAAGTTATTGACATCGGTATTTTGTATTTGTCCATTCACATCCATATCTGCAGCAGTATATCCAGAACCACCAAGAAGCGCAATAACAGCAGTAGCATCGGTATTTTGTATTTGAGCATTGCCATCAAAGTCTCCTGTATAGATAGCATATATACCATTGCCTAAGTTTAACAAGGCATTAGTACCACCTTGAGCAGCAGCACTAGAGGCACTAAAGTCCACAAGAGTTGTTGAAGCAGATAAACCAATAGCAGAGGCACTAATAACACCAATATGGTTACGATGAGAAACAGCAACAAAATAATTTCCAGAAGCCATATTAAAAGGCAAAGGTGAGACACCATCAACACTAACCACATCACCATCGCGTTGTAAGAGTGCGGATTGACTAGCTAGTACAGTAGCACTATTAGCTTGATCACGAAGTTCAACAAATACCCAATCAACAATGGCATCACTTCCTGTAGGATTAAACACAGAAGCATTAACCGTTAAAGCATCAGTATAAGGCGAAGTTGTTGGGATACTACCAGATACTCTCAAATCGTCACGCATCCAAGTGCCTTCACCAGAGTTAGGGTTGGTAGCTGCACCTTGCAAATAGACTTTAGCAGAAAGCAAAATAGCAGTACTACAATTTTCACTAAAACTAGTTTGGGCATCAATGTTTGTCCAATTTGCTGTACTATAAGCAGCGTTATCAACTTCTATACAAGTTAAATTTGGATTGTTTGTAGCAATAAAAGTGGTTACATTGGTGTTATTTCCGTTTTTTACATTAAGGCTTGTGAGTTGGTTATTTTCACATCTTAAATTAGTTAAAGCTGTATTTTGGCTTAGGTCTAAACTGGTTAATTGATTATTATCACATCTTAATACCATTAAATCAGTATTTAGTGTTACATCTAAATTTGTAAGCTGATTTATATTACAAGTTAAATTAATTAAACTTAAGTTGTTGCTCAGATCAAGATTCGTTAAATTATTATTATTCAATAATAACAATATTAAATTCGTATTATTACTTACATCTAAACTACTAAGTTGATTAGAATTACCATTTAGAGACTCTAATTGAGTATTGCTACTTACATCTAAACTAGTAAGGAGGTTACCAAAGCAATGTAAAATTTTTAATGCTGTATTGTTACTAATATCTAAACTAGTAAGTAGATTGGAACCACAATATAAATCTTCTAAAGCAACAAAATCTTCGATACCCGTTAGATCAGATATAATTTTTCCTACAACGTTTAAAGCTGTAATTGTATTAATATTAGCAGTAGGTACATAATCGTTTAAAACAGTATCATATCCTAAATCTATTAAGGCTTGCTCAAAATTATCGTCTGGCACATACGTTTCAGCACCACAACTTGTACTAAAATGGGTTTGTGCATCAATGTTTGTCCAATTTGTAGTTGAATAAGCAGCATCATCTACATTAATGCAAGTAAGGTTTAGGTTGTTATCTGCCTTAAAAAAAGTAAAATTAGTATTATTTCCATTTTTTACATCAAGGCTAGTTAGCTGATTATTAAAGCAATTAAGTATAGTTAAGTTGGTGTTACTAGATACATCTAAACTAGTAAGTTGATTAGTACCACATTTTAATTGAACTAGTGCAGGACTATTGCTAACATCTAAGTTGCTTATTTGGTTTGTATAACAATCAAAAAATACTAGTGATGTGAAATCTTCTATACCTGTTACGTCTGCAATATTCTTATTACTGATATCTAGAGAAGTAATACTGCTAATATTAAATGTAAGCACAAAGTTGTCTAAAGCTCCAGAATCATAACCTAGATCTATTAAGGCTTGTTCAAAATTATCGTCTGGCACGTAGGTTGTTGCACTACAATCTGTACTAAAACCGGATTGTGCATCGATGTTAGTCCAATTAGTACTAGAATAAGCATCATCATCTACGTTGATACAGGTAAGGTTTGGATTGTTTGTAGCATTAAAGTTTGCATTTGTTATTGCTGTATTATTTCCATTTTTTATATTTAAACTTGTTAGATTATTATTGTTAGCTATTAACTCTGCTAAATTTGTGTTTAAAGAAAGGTCTAAATTGGTTATTTGATTATCTCGACACCACAACTCTACTAAAGATGTGTTTTGGGAAACATTTAAACTTGTTAGCATATTCACTTGGCATCGTAATTCAGCTAAAACAGTATTTTGCGAAACATCTAGTGTTGTTAGTGAATTTGTACTACAATACAATTGTGATAAAACGGTATTTTGAGAAACATCGAGGTTTGAAAGCTGGTTGTTATGAGTCCATAATTGAGTTAAAGCCGTATTTTGAGTTACATCTAAATTTGTTAATTGGTTATTGTTGCATTTTAAATTGGTTAAAGCTGTATTGTTACTAACATCAAGACTTGTTAGTTGGGTGTTAGAGCAATTTAAAATTCTTAAAGCTGTAAGATTGCTAATATTTAATTGATCAATTTGTAGAATAATAGGGTTTAAACTAACATTCAAATCTTCTAAAGCTACAAATTGATTAATGCCTGTAAAATCAAAAATATTTTTTGAAGACACATCTAAAACAGTTAAAGTATTTATACTAGACTTCAACACAAAATCGTCTAGAGGACCTGAATCATAACCAAGGTCAATAAGTGCTTGCTCAAAATTATCATCTGGTACAAAAACATTTAAGGAATTACACTGTGCTTGGTTTTCTACAAACGTACTTGTAGCATCTATATTTGGCCAATTGGCTATACTATAAGCAGCATTATCTACAAAAATACAGCTTAGTGTTGGATTGCCAGTAGTATCAAAAATTGTAATATTTGTATTTGCTCCACTCCTAACATCTAAAGTTTGAAGTTGATTATTTTGTAATCTTACATGTTGTAAAGCTGTACTCCAACTTATATTTAAGGTTGTAAGATTATTGTCTTGAAAATCTATTCTTTCTAATACAGTATTATTGCTTATATCTAAAGTGTTAAGATTATTGTTTTTACAATCCAACCATTGTAAAGCTGGATTATTTGTAACATCCAATGTGGTAAGGTTATTTTCAAAACAAAAGAGTTGTAATAAATTAGGCGCGTTACTTACATCTAAACTACTAAGGTTATTAAAACTACAGTTTAACACCTCTAAAGCTATAAAATCTTCAATACCTGTTAGGTCATTTATACCTAAATTACCGATACTTAAAGTAGTAACAGTATTTATGGCTGAAGTATTAACATAGTCATCCAAAAAATTGTCATATCCTAAGTCTATTAAAGCTTGTTCAAAATTATCGTCTGGTACATAAGTTACAAAAGGGTCGCATTGTGCTTGGTTTTCTACGAAATTAGATATTGGATCTTTAACTAACCAATTTGCC
>UOEB01000177.1_pt1 | contig 10889 bp, 11 predicted proteins | sample 1989961 | NCBI WGS metagenome assembly UOEB01 (sample SAMEA4712198, study PRJEB27164) | hydrothermal vent metagenome | biome: marine basaltic hydrothermal vent biome; feature: marine hydrothermal vent; material: mineral | place: Pacific Ocean | collected 2011-06-14/2011-07-23 | depth 1691 m | reverse complement strand
TCCTGTGCTAAATTTCACATTATGTTTTCTGGTATTGTAGCTTCCAAAAGTGTTGGAAATCTCAGCACTTGCCTTTTCTGAAATAGCATCAGTTAAAATATTAATACTTGCACCAAAAGCTCCTGACCCATTAGTTGATGTACCAACACCACGTTGCAGTTGTAAACTCTCAACCGATGATGAAAAATCTGGTAAGTCCACCCAAAAAGTTCCTAAAGATTCAGCATCGTTATACGGGATCCCATTAATGGTAATGTTGGTAGATTGCGCACTAACACCACGCACTCTAATTCCTGTATAACCCACACCTGCTCCAGCATCGCTTGTTGTTACTACTGATGGTAAATAGTTTAAAAGAATGGGTAAATCTTGTCCTAGATTCCGTTTTTTTAAATCTTCTTTAGAAACATTGGAATGGGTAATTGGTGAGGTCGCATTTACGCGAATGGCTTTTATAAGAACTTCGTCTAATTTTTCTGTTTTAGTTGAATCTTGTTGTTTTTCTTGTGAAAAAGAAGCAATACTTATTAGAAAGAAAAATAAAAAAGCCCTTCCTACTATGCAGAAAGTAGCATTTAACTTAAAGAAAGTTTTCATTCGTTATTATTATACACGAATAAAAAGAGGAAATTATTCTATAGTTTAAATTAGTTTTAGAAGCAAATCGCCTCTTTTTCCATGAGCTAAATTGCGGAAGCCTCATAATCGATGATTCTTTGGCACTCGCTAAAAATGTCCACTGGACATTTTCTTAACACTCGATTCCTTAGCAGCATTACCTGCTCAGGTTCAATGGGTGTGATCTCAGCCTAATTGATATTACGAATAAGATATTTAATCGCTAATCTAAAAAGCACCCCTTTTTTGAGAACAGTACAAATATAATTATGAATTGTGAATTATGAATTATGAATTACAGATTTTTTTAATCTAAATCTGGAGTTTTTCGATTTGCCTTTTTTTGAGACTGCTTACGCTTGCTTTCCTTTCTCTTTCTTATAATGGTTTTTGAAACCTTAGTAGGCTTCCTTTTTTTGGGAACGATTAATCCTTCTTTAATTAAATCTAAAAATCGCTTTATAACAAGCTCCTTGTTTTTATGTTGACTCCTAGTTTCGTCACATTGTAAAACCAGTCTATTATCTTTAGTAAGCCTATTGCTAAGCGTTTTTAAAAGTAACTGTTTTTCTTCATCTGAAAATGAATTAGAACTAACTAAATCAAAGTGTAATTCAATTTTAGAAGAAACTTTATTAACATGCTGTCCTCCTGGACCGCTACTTCTTTGAGCTTTAAAGGTCAATTCAGATATCAATTTGTCAGTATTCACAATTATAAAATTTGATGTGGTGTCTTTAATAAATCGTTTACTGTTTTTACGGGATTGAAAGTTAACAAAGGTACTTCTACAAAAATAGTATTCCAAAATGCCATACTACCATTCCATAAACCAGGTAATTCAAGTGCTTTTAAATCTTTGCCTGTTTTTGTTTTCATGGTAATAAACGCCGTTTTGTGATCTACAAATTTAGTGAGATCAAAGAGTTCTCCTTTATAATTTTTAATTCCACAAACAAGGTCAACAGGATTAAAATGGGTTGCTCTTTTTAATATTTCCTTTTGATGTTTATTCTTCTTATCAATTTGAGCGGACTCTACTATTTGCAATGATACTGCCCCGCTTTCATCTTTTACCCAAAACGGGCCTCCTCCTGGTTCTCCTTCATTTTTTACCATGCCACAAACACGAATTGGTCTGTTAAGTTTGTCTCTTAAATACTCTATTTGATATTTAGTTGAATATTTCTCAAACTCTCTATTAATAGATACGTTTAATTTTTCTAATAAAAACTGAGCAATCTCAACAAGTTCATTTTCTTTTAAATTAGTTTTCTCTAATAATCTCAAATACACAAATGCTTGCTGTTGTATTTCTAATAGAATACCTCCCAGCATTTTCTTATAATATGCTACATCTTCTTTATACTTTTTTACAACAACATTATCAATGTTTTTAATAAATACGATATCCGCATCTAAATCATTGAGGTTTTCTAATAAGGCTCCATGTCCTGATGGTCTAAACAATAAACTGCCATCATCATTTCTAAAGGGTTCGTTTTTTTTTGTTACGCCAATGGTATCCGTCGAATGTTTTTGATATGAAAATGAAATATTGAATGTTGTATTTGTTTTTTCTTCGACATCTTCTTCAATGTATTTAAACTCTTCATCAAACTTATGATTATGTCTTTCAGATATTGTAAAATGTAAATTGGCTTTATTTTTTGATGAACTATATAATGCCGCTTCAAATAAATGCTCTTCAAAAGCAGTAGAAACGTATTCTTTATATCTGTGAAAAGGCAATAAGCCTTTGGGATAAAAAGAATAGTTTAACCTATCCTCATTCAACATTGTTTTTATAAACTCAACGCGTTTCTTATCATAAGACAAGTTATCAAAATTAGGTGTTAATTCATGAATTTTATAGACTACTTCTTCAAAAAAAGGCAGTTTTTCTAACCCTACTAAAAACACTGATAGCTCATTGTCTTTATGTCTATTGATATATGAGTTTATACTTTCCTTTTCTGATCTATACTCTTTTAAAAATGCAAAAAGGGTTTTAAACATTCTTGTTGCTGCACCTGAAGCTGGCACAAATTTAACAATAGAGAGTTCATCTCGGTTGCTGTCAAAAAGAGTAACATAATGTTGCGTTTCCTCTTTATTTAAAGAAAGAATACCTTTCCCTTTTGTGGCTGCACTTTCAAGGTTTACAAAAGGAACTCCCTTTTTAAAAAGGGCTATTTGAGATTTAACTTTTTCAAGAGTTAATCCTTTTTGTCGTATTTGGTTAATGTCTTTTTCTGTAAAACTCAAGGCTTATTTCTAATAAGTTTATCAATATGCTTTATGGCTTCTGCTAAACGTTGTTTTTTGTTTCCCTTAAGCAAAACATAGGGTCTGTTATATTTTATTAATGTGTCTTCAAAAGCTTTAAACATACGTTCGCGTTCTTTTGGTTTGTCACGTAAATCATCCGCTTCCCAAGGTGTATCAATATAAGTTAAAAAATACAAATCGTAGGTGTTTTCTATAGCATATTTTTCTAATATTGGGTCACAACTACCAACGTAATAAGCTTCAGAATATACTTTGGTTTCCAACAAATCTGTATCGCAAATTAATACCGAATCTGTTTTTTGAGACAAATAATTCTCAAGTTTCATTTGTCCTTCTGCTATAGGCAACAAATCTTCAGGCTCACAAGTTTTACGCTCGTTATTCCATTTATCCTGAAGGTATCTACGCGCATATTCTCGTACCCAAACCGAGTTATAATGTCTCGCTAATTGACTAGCTAATGTTGTCTTTCCAGTAGATTCTGGGCCAAATAAAACTACTTTTATACAGTTTGAAGGCTGTTGTTTAAACTTTTCTTCCATTGTTTATATCCTAAATAGGCTAGTATTAAAAATATGGAGTATTGTATCCCCGTAAAACCATATCCTTTTACAAAATAAAGCGGGATTGATGCAATATTTCCAATAATCCATAATGTCCAATTTTCTATTTTCTTTAATGCCATTAACCACATTGCTGCAAAAAAGATTCCCGTTGTAAAAGTATCAATAAAAGGAGTTGCTTTTCTAAAATCTTCAAGTGAGCCTGAAAAAATATTTGTGTACGCAAATTGAACACTCTCTGTGAAATTTAAATTATTCGGCATCACGTTATAATATCTATAAACAGTAATTACAAAGATTGAAGTAAACACAAAAATTCCTATTGCTTTTATTTTATCTAATTTATTTGTTCTTGAAATTTTAATGTGATTGTGTTTGTCGTCAATTATTTTACTCCACATATACCACCCATAAATGCTCATAAGTGTGTAGTAAATATTAATAATTAAATCGCCGTATAGATTCCATTGTGATAATAAGTAAACATACAATACTGTACTTATTATTCCTGTAGGATATACTAAAATGTTTTCACGTTTTGCATAAAAGACACTTATTACACCAAAAAAAGCTGCAATAAACTCCAAAATAATATTAATAATTGGAGCTGCTTTATAGGGTTCGAAAAAGAAGTCTATAATACCATTCATACTAATTCATTAAAAAATGATTCATCGTCTTCAAGTGCTGTTCCTATTACCACAATATCAGCACCAGAATTATATGCGCTTAGTAATTGCTCTTTTGTTCGTATGCCTCCACCAACAATTAACGGTATTTGAAGTGCTTTTTTTACTTCTGAAATCATTGTGATATCAATAGGATGTGTTGCGCCACTTCCAGCTTCTAAATATATGAGTTTCTTACCAAGAAATTCTCCTGCAAGAGCTGTATCTACAACTAACGGAATATTATCTCTCGACATTGGTTGTGTTCCTGTAACCTTTTCTACGCTTGTTTTCTTTCCATTTTCAATCAAAATATATCCTGTTGGTATTATCTCTAAATCTATCTGTCTCAACTTTGAAACAGCCTTAACATGTTTTCCTATTAAATACTCTGCTTGTCTTCCCGATATTAATGACAAAAACAAAATAGCATCTGCTTGTTCTGTAATTTGAGAAACATCTCCAGGAAATACAATAACAGGAAGTGCTGTAAGTTTCTTTATCTTTGAGACTAGTATTTCTGTGTCATTCTCTTCTACTACACTTCCACCAACAAAAATATGAGTTACTATTGAAGTATTTACTTTTGCCATAAAATCAGACACTTTTTCAATGTCCATTTTATCAGGATCTATCAATACAGCAAGCAGTTTTCTTTTACTTGCAATGGCGTCTAATATATTTTGATAAATCTTTCTCATTTAGGAAAAACATAAGCACATGTGAATCCTTCAAACTCAAAATAATTGGCATTAAAACGATGTTTTTTATCTTTATAATCTATCCAAGCTGTTGTAGCTTCATCATTAAAAGTAAAAGGGATTACCAAAGTATGCTGTTTAAAGCTCAAGCCTGGAGTTGCAAATAATTTATATAATGATTCTTTGATACACCATATTGTAGTCAGCTTCTTCATATAATCTGAGTCTTTTTCAACTAAATATTGATTTTCATAACCTATAAATCTATTTGCTATTCTAACAATTTTATCACGTTGTTTTTCAATGTCTATCCCAATTTTAAAATCACTAATTATAATTGCCGAAAATGTAAATGAATGTGTAATTGAAATATACTTTCCGTCTTTTAAATAGGGTTTACCATTACTATCATAATGCAATTCTACATCTGTATAACCAAATTCCTTTAATAAATGACGTACACTCAAAAAGCCTCGTTGGTGTAATTCGCTTTTCATCCCTAAAACACGTTGCAAACTTTTAGGTTTTAAATCTACAGATTGCATTAAATCGGTGAATGGTTCGGTAATCTTCCAGATTTTAACAGTAGTTTGTGAGTTTGGCTGAATGGTTTTATAAAGAGGCATTTATATTTCTCGTTCTTATTACGTAACTTTGCAGTCGAATTTTTTAGACAAACAAATATACTAATATGAACACAAAAACAATTCCTTACACAGCACATAAAGTAAAAGACTTATCGCTTGCAGATTGGGGACGAAAAGAAATAGAATTGGCAGAAGCTGAAATGCCAGGATTAATGAGTCTACGTGATGAGTATAAAGATGCTCAACCGCTTAAGGGAGCACGTATTGCTGGATGTTTACATATGACTATTCAAACAGCTGTACTTATTGAAACGCTACAAGCTCTTGGTGCTGAAGTAACGTGGAGTTCTTGCAATATTTTTTCAACTCAAGATCAAGCTGCTGCTGCCATTGCTGCTGCTGGAACTGCTGTATATGCATGGAAAGATATGACAGAAGAAGAGTTTGATTGGTGTATTGAGCAAACGCTGTTTTTTGGTGAAGATCGCAAACCTTTAAACTTAATTCTTGATGATGGAGGCGATTTAACCAATATGGTTTTAGATAAATATCCTGAATTAGTAGAAGGAATAAATGGTTTAAGTGAAGAAACCACAACTGGAGTTCACAGGTTATATGACCGAATGAAAGCTGGAACATTACCTATGCCAGCAATTAATGTTAACGATAGTGTTACTAAAAGTAAATTCGATAATAAATATGGATGTCGCGAAAGTGCTGTAGATGCTATTAAAAGAGCAACAGACCTTATGATTGCTGGAAAACGAATTGTTGTTTGTGGTTATGGCGATGTTGGTAAAGGTTCGGCAGCTTCTTTTAAAGGTGCAGGTGCTATTGTTACAGTTACTGAAATCGATCCTATTTGCGCGCTTCAAGCAGCAATGGATGGTTTTGAAGTAAAGAAATTAGAATCTGTTGTTGGTAATGCAGATATTATTATTACAACAACTGGTAACAAAGATATTGTACAAAGTCATCATTTTGAAGCCTTAAAAGACAAAGCTATTGTTTGTAATATTGGTCATTTCGATAACGAAATTGACATGGCTTGGTTAAATGACAATTATGGTCATACTAAAGACACTATAAAACCACAAGTAGATAAATATACCATTAACGGAAAAGATGTTATTATCTTAGCTGAAGGCCGTTTGGTAAATTTAGGTTGTGCCACAGGACACCCAAGTTTTGTAATGAGTAACTCGTTTACAAACCAAACTTTAGCGCAATTAGAACTTTGGAATAACAGAGATGCTTACGAAAACAAAGTGTATATGTTACCTAAACATCTAGATGAAAAAGTAGCAAAACTACACTTAGCTAAAATTGGTGTAGAACTTACTGAGCTCAGAGAAGATCAGGCCGATTATATTGGTGTAAAGGTTGAAGGCCCTTTTAAACCAGAATACTACAGATACTAAGTTTGTCATTCCCACGAAGGTGGGAATCTCATAAATTGAAACTTAATTATATTTAAACCCTTGCAGAAATGTGAGGGTTTCTTATTTTATAACTTATTTTGGTTTTGTAAGTGATTTAACTCAAAAAACATTACTTTTAATTTCTCCCTATTTATCTTAATTAGCTTTAACTTAAAATCTATTTATGGCAGATATACATTCAGAGGGGTTTGACGATGCTACTCAAATTAAACTTAAAATACTGAAAGAGTATCTGAAAGAATGGCTTCCAGTATTTTTAAGAAAAAAAGAAAAGTTTTGGACTGATATTTTTATATATGATTTTTTTGCAGGAGAAGGATTTGATACTAATGGAAATCCTGGTAGCCCAATAATTATTTTAGAAGAGCTTTTAAAGTATCAAAATGGTATTAAAAAAGAAAATCTAAATCTAAAAGTTATTTTAAATGATATTGACGAAAGTAAAATAAAGAAGCTTGAAAGTGTAATTAGAGCTAAAAACTTTGAGCTTGATATTAAATTTTTAAACCAAGATTTCACAGTTCTTTTCAATGAAATTTATCCTGAAATGGTTAGTAATGGTAATGATAGATTACCAAGGTTTATGTTTATTGATCAATATGGTGTAAAATATGTAACCAAAGATATTTTTAATAAACTTGCTGAATTAAAAAGAACAGATTTTTTATTTTTTATATCATCCCATTTTGTAAAAAGATTTTCAGAATTAACAGAGTTTAAAAAATATATTGAAATTAGTAAGGCAGATTTTGATTTAACAAAACCGTATCAATGCCATAGAGTTGTTTTTGATTATTTTAAGGATATGATTCCTAAACATAAAGAATTATATCTTGCTCCTTTTTCACTTCAAAAAGAAAATACAAGTAACGTTTATGGTTTAATATTTGGATCTCATAATTTGTTAGGAATTGAAAAATTCTTAAAACTCGCTTGGAAATTAGATGGAAATGCTGGTGAGGCAAACTTTAATATCGATGAAGCAATTCTTGAAGGTCAAACATTTGATTTGTTTAATCCAGATACAAGAGCTAAAAAATTACAATTCTTTGAAAAAGAATTAAAAGAGCAAATTAAAGAAAAGAAAATTAATACTTTAAAAGGAATATATACGTTTGCTTTTAATTATGGATGCCTCCCAATTCATGCTAACGTTGTGCTAAAAGAAATGAAAGAAAAAGGATTAATTAAAAAAGATATCAAGTTAGTATCATCAAATATTCATAAATTAGAAGGAAATATTTATTTGAAATGAAAAAAACAAAAATTGAATGGACAGAGGCAACATGGAATCCTACAACTGGATGTACAAAAGTATCTGCTGGCTGTAAAAATTGCTATGCAGAAACTATGTCATTCCGTTTAAAAGCAATGGGGACATCTGGATATGAAAATGGATTTCAGTTTTCTTTAATGCCAGAACGTTTAGTTCAACCACTTAACATAAAAAAAGCTACAATGTTTTTTGTTAATTCAATGAGTGATTTATTTCATGAAGATATGCCTTTTGACTATTTAAATAGGGTTTTTGATGTAATAGAGCAAACTCCTCATCATCAATATCAAATACTCACAAAAAGAGAAAATATTTTAAATGACTACTTTTCGAAAAGAAAAGTTCCAAAAAATGTATGGTTAGGTGTTACTGTTGAAAACAAAAAATCAAGAAATAGAATTGATATATTAAGAAATATTGATGCAGAAATTCGTTTTCTTTCGTTAGAGCCTTTGCTAGAAGATTTAGGAGAATTAGATTTATCAAATATACATTGGGCAATTGTAGGAGGAGAAAGTGGGCATAAGGCAAGACCAATGAAAGCAAGTTGGGCAATCAACATTAAAGAGCAATGCAAAGAGCAAAATGTAGCTTTCTTTTTTAAACAATGGGGAACTTGGGGAGCGGATAATGTAAAGAGAAGTAAAAAAGCTAATGGTCGTCTTTTAGAAGGTGAAGAGTGGAACGAATATCCAGCAGAACTAGAAAGTGCATAAAACAAAAAACCTTTCTGTTTCCAGAAAGGTTTTTAATATTTTAAAAGAAAATTTCTATCTCTTAAGCCTCAAAAGGCACTATAGAAACATACGATTTGTTATTTCTCTTTTTAGTAAATTTTACAACACCATCTACTTTAGCATGTAAAGTATGATCTTTCCCAGCATATACATTATCTCCTGGATTATGCGCTGTCCCTCTTTGTCTAACGATAATGTTTCCAGCTATTGCAGCTTGTCCACCAAAAATCTTTACACCTAAGCGTTTCGATTCTGATTCTCTACCGTTTTTCGAACTTCCGACTCCTTTTTTATGTGCCATTTTATTTCGATTTTATATGTTATAATTAACTTAAAGCAGCTATTAAATCGGCTTTCTTCATTGAAGAAATTCCTGTAATACCCTTAGCTTTAGCCATCTCTTTCAATTCAGCAACAGTCATTTTGCTTAAATCTTGAGTAGCTGTTTCTTTTTTAACCGCAGGTTTTGTTTCAACTTTTGCTTTAGGTGTTGCTTTTTTTGTTTCAACCTTAGGCGCAGTAGCTTTTGGTGCTGCTGCTTTAGTAGCTTTAGCTGGAGCATCTTTCTTGCCTGCCGTAGTCTTTACAGAGGTAGGTTTTGCTCCCGAAGCTAGGATGCTTTCAATTTGAATTTCGGTTAAAGATTGTCTGTGTCCGTTTTTAACACGGTAACCTTTACGTCTTTTCTTTTTGAAAACGATTACTTTATCACCTTTAAGGTGCTTTAAGACTTTTGCACTTACTTGTGCTCCGCCTATAGCTGGGGCGCCTACAGTTACTTTGTCTCCATCGCTTAACAGAAGAACGTTGTCGAAATTTACTTTCTTTCCCTCTTCAGTTTGCAAACGGTGAACAAAGACTTTCTGGTCTTTTACAACTTTAAATTGTTGCCCTGCTATCTCTACAATTGCGTACATAGCGTAACGTTTTTATTAATTAATTTGTTCAAAAAATGAGTGCAAATATACTTCTTATTAATTAATCTACAAACCTTTTTATTATGATAATTTTAAACCTTTATTTTAGGTCTCGCTCTTTTCTATTTATTACTTTTGTAACGCTGTAACATTTCTATAATGTTGTAGACCTATATTTAATTAAATAATCAAATATAAACATATGAAAAAATGCTTGTTTTCTTTAACTGCTTTTGTATTAGCTGGTTTTACTGCTTTTGCTCAAGAGGTTAAATTTGAAGAATACGATTTAGATAACGGTATGCACGTTATTTTACATCAAGACAATTCGGCTCCTGTAGTTACAACATCTGTAATGTATCATGTAGGCGCAAAAGATGAAAATCCAGAGCGTACAGGTTTCGCTCACTTTTTTGAACACTTATTATTTGAAGGTACAAAAAATATTGAACGTGGTAAATGGATGGAAATAGTAACATCTAATGGTGGCTCTAACAATGCAAATACTACAGATGACAGAACATACTATTACGAAGTGTTCCCTTCCAATAATGTTGAGCTTGGTTTGTGGATGGAGTCTGAACGCTTATTACACCCTATTATTAATCAAATTGGTGTAGATACCCAAAACGAAGTAGTGAAAGAAGAAAAACGCCTTCGTGTTGATAATGCACCTTATGGCCATTTTTTAGAATATGTTAAACAAGAAATGTTTAAAAAACATCCTTATAAAGGAACTACCATAGGTAAAATGGAACATCTTGATGCGGCAACTCTTGAAGAGTTTCAAGCCTTCAATAAAAAATTCTATGTTCCTAATAATGCTGTATTAGTAGTTGCTGGAGATATTGATGTGCCTAGTGTAAAAAAAATGATTCAAGACTATTTTGGAACCATTCCTCGTGGTGAAGATATTGTTAGAAACCTCCCTAAAGAAGACCCTATTACTGAAACCATATCTGCAAAAGGATACGATGCCAATATTCAAATTCCTGCTGTAGTAGCAGCATATAGAACGCCTTCATTTAAAGACAGAGATTCTTATGTGTTAAATATGATCTCAAATTATTTAAGCAGTGGTAAAAGCT
>UOEB01000144.1_pt1 | contig 10994 bp, 9 predicted proteins | sample 1989961 | NCBI WGS metagenome assembly UOEB01 (sample SAMEA4712198, study PRJEB27164) | hydrothermal vent metagenome | biome: marine basaltic hydrothermal vent biome; feature: marine hydrothermal vent; material: mineral | place: Pacific Ocean | collected 2011-06-14/2011-07-23 | depth 1691 m | reverse complement strand
GGATTTGTGCTATTAATAAATGTACCTGAATTATAATAATGCGTTTCCAAATAACCAATCAAAGAATCTTTATCAGCAATTTGTTGTTCTGCTCTATCTCTTTCAGGAGTTAAAACAAAATCATCGGTATTATCCTTTTTACTACAAGAGGTAAATCCAACTATTATACAAAAAACATATAAAGTGATTTTTTTAATTTTCATTTTTGCTTATTTTTTTGCTGTGCAAGATACAATTTTATAATATTTTTGTGCTATTACATTAACGTTGTTTTTACATTTTTTATGCGAATTGATAAATATCTTTGGTGCGTCAGATACTTCAAAACAAGAAATATCGCTACAACAGCTTGCAAAAAAGGGCAAGTAAGGGTAAATAATATTGTGGTAAAACCAGGTAGGGAAATTTATCCAATGGATAAAATTGAAGTTAGAAAGAACCAAATTAATTATACCCTCACAGTAAATGACATTCCTCCGAACAGAGTTGGTCCAAAACTCGTTGATATTTATAGAACGGATACTACTCCAAAGGATCAATTTAAATCACAAGAATTATTAAAATATTCAAAAGATTATTATCGTAAAAAAGGTGTGGGAAGACCTACAAAAAAAGACCGACGTGATATTGATGACTTTAATGAAGAAAATGAGTAATTTTATAATATAATTTATCACTCAAATAAAATGACAGTAAATAATAATATCATACTAACGCATCAAGAAATTACTCATAAAATTAAGCGTATAGCATACCAAATTTATGAGAATAATGTGAATGAAACTGAAGTGATTTTAGCTGGCATTGATAGTAATGGCTATATTTTAGCTAAACAATTAAAATCAATATTAAGTAAGATATCAACTATAAAACCTAAACTTTGTAAAGTTACTATTGATAAGAAAAATCCGAGAAATAATATTAAAACATCACTAGCTGTCGAAGAATATTCTAATACTTCTGTTGTTTTAATTGATGATGTTTTAAATTCTGGAACTACTTTAGTTTATGGCGTTAAACATTTTTTAGGTGTTCCGCTTAAACAGTTTAAAACTGCTGTATTAGTAAATAGAAATCATAAAAAATATCCTGTTAAAGCCGATTTTAAAGGTATTTCACTATCAACTTCTCTACATGAGCATATTCATGTAAATTTAGATAGAGGGAAATTTAAAGCTATCTTAAAATAAGTTAAATATAATTTCTTCAATTATTTCTTCTATATTTTTATTATTTGTATCAACTATATATTTCGCTTTGGAATAAAATTGAACACGTTCAAATAAGTGTTTTCCAACAAACTCTGACAGCTCATTTGTAGTATTAAGATGTGAAACCAATGGGCGTTTATCTTTTTCAGTTTCAAGACGTTCTACAATAGAAGCAATGGTAGTTTTTAAATATATTGAAGTAACGTGTTCGCTATTTAATACAGTCTCCATATTATTTCCGTAACAAGGCGTGCCACCTCCTAAAGCTAAAACTATATTGTTTTTATTTGCAATTATCTCGTTTAAATATTGTGTCTCTCTTTTTCTAAAATATATCTCTCCAGAAGTTTCAAAAATATCACTAATAGATTCCTTTTCTGTTGCTTCTATATAATCATCAAGATCAATAAAATTGTAGTCTAATTTCTTAGCTAAAACTCTTCCAATTGTCGACTTACCAGAAGCCATATATCCTATTAAAACTACTATCATTTATTTCTCTTAAATCGATTATTAAAAAATGGAAATTCTACACACAAAAAAACAAAAATTTATACAATAAAAGTATTGTTTTATAAATTAAACATTTTATATTTGCACCCTCGTTAGAGAAAAACATTATGACCTGGTAGCTCAGTTGGTAGAGCATCTCCCTTTTAAGGAGAGGGTCCTGGGTTCGAGCCCCAGCCAGGTCACGAAAAAAGTTAAGCAATATGGCTTAACTTTTTTTATTTTTGATAAGTTTAAAATTTGCGCACGTGGCGGAATTGGTAGACGCGCTAGCTTGAGGGGCTAGTATCCGTTTAGGATGTGGAAGTTCGAGTCTTCTCGTGCGCACTTTTATTGAGCAAGTAGCTCTTTTATTTTATCTCTCACTTTATTACTATTCCAATTTGCGGCACCACTTTTATCTATTACTATTTCTCCTTTTTTGCTGATTAAAAATGTTCTTGGAATACTGCTTATATTAAAATCTTGTGGGTAGCTAGATAATGGCGAATAACTATTAAACATATATCCTTTTTTCTCCATAAACTTCTGAACTATTTGCTTTTTTTCACTTGAGACTAGAAGAAACACTACCTCATCTTTATAATCATTATACAACTCATGAATACTGCCCATTTCAGCTATACAAGGTGGACACCAAGTTGCCCAAAAATTAAGAAATATCACTTTATTTTCTAAATCTTTAAAGTTAACTACTTTCCCTTCTAAATCTTGTAACTGCCAATCTTCAAAAACAATTGTAGTTCTATTATTATCACTTTCAATTGAAGGTCCAAAAAGGGCTAATCCTTTGTTTAAAAATACCTGAATTGGTTTTCTTGTTTGCGGAATAATTAATAATGCAATTACCACTAAAAATAAAAGATTATTGCGTTGCGATTTTGAAATTTTCATCCTATCCAATTTATATATAGCTTCTATATCGAAACTACACCCGAAATCTAACAAAAAAAGTTAATACTGAATCACAAAAAACTCCTAATAAAAATTAGGAGTTTTTCAATGAAATAAATATTAGCTTAAACGTTTTGTTTCTTTATCAAATTTAATGCAGAACCTTCTTTATACCATTCAATTTGTGAGTCATTATAGGTGTGATTTACTTTAATAACATCTGTACTATCATCAGCGTGAACCACTTCAATAGTGAGTTGTTTACCTGGTGCAAATGCATTTAAATCAATAAAATTGAAAGTATCGTCCTCTTGAATTAAATCGTAATCACTTTCATTATCAAAAGTAAGTCCTAACATTCCTTGCTTTTTAAGGTTTGTTTCATGAATACGTGCAAACGATTTTACAATTACCGCTACTACCCCTAAATGACGCGGTTGCATAGCTGCATGTTCTCTTGACGATCCTTCACCATAGTTATGATCGCCAACTACTATAGTTTTAATTCCTGCAGCTTTGTAAGCACGTTGTGTGTCAGGAACACCGCCATACTCTCCTGTTAATTGGTTTTTAACAAAATTTGTTTGCTTATTAAAAGCATTTATGGCGCCAATAAGAGTATTATTTGCAATATTGTCTAAATGCCCTCGATAACGCAACCAAGGCCCAGCCATTGAAATGTGATCTGTTGTACATTTTCCAAAGGCTTTAATTAATAATTTAGCGCCTATAATTTCATCTCCAATAGGTTCAAAAGGAGTTAACAACTGTAAACGTTCAGAAGTTGGACTCACAGAAACATTTACACTACTTCCATCAGAAACTGGATTGATATAACCAGCATCATCTACAGCAAACCCATCTGGTGGTAATTCTATACCTTTTGGTTCATCTAATTTTATTTCCTCTCCATCTTCATTAATTAAAGTATCATTCATTGGATCAAAATCTAAACGTCCAGAAATTGCTATTGCAGCAACCATTTCTGGCGAACCTACAAATGCATGTGTGTTTGGATTTCCATCAGCACGCTTAGAAAAATTTCTATTAAAGGAATGCACTATGGTATTCTTTTCATCGCCTTTTAAATCACTTCTGTCCCATTGTCCAATACAAGGTCCGCAAGCATTTGTAAATATAGTAGCATCTAAATTTTCGAAAATCTCTAAAATGCCGTCGCGTTCTGCTGTATAACGAATTTGTTCAGAGCCTGGATTAATCCCAAAATCTGCTTTGGCTTTTATTTTTTTATCAACTGCTTGTTTTGCAATTGAAGCAGCACGTGTTAAATCTTCGTATGAAGAGTTTGTACAAGAACCTATAAGCCCCCAATCTACTTTAATTGGCCATCCGTTTTCTTTTGCTTTTTCTCCAAGTTCTCCAACAGGAGTTGCCAAATCTGGAGTAAAAGGTCCATTAAGATGTGGACGAAGCGTATCTAAATCAATTTCAATAACTTGATCAAAATACTGTTCTGGATTAGCATATACTTCATCATCGCCTGTTAAATACGCTTTAACTTTATTTGCTGCATCAGCAATATCTGCTCTATCAGTAGCTCTCAAGTAACGCTCCATCGAATCGTCATAACCAAAGGTAGAAGTAGTTGCTCCTATTTCGGCTCCCATATTACAAATGGTTCCTTTACCTGTGCATGATAAGTTTTTAGCACCTTCTCCAAAATATTCTACAATAGCACCAGTACCACCTTTTACAGTAAGAATTCCTGCTACTTTAAGGATTACATCTTTAGCAGATGTCCATCCATTTAATTTTCCAGTTAATTTTACTCCAATAAGTTTCGGAAACTTTAACTCCCAGGCCATTCCTGCCATAACATCTACAGCATCTGCACCACCAACGCCTATGGCAATCATTCCTAATCCTCCTGCATTTACTGTGTGCGAATCGGTACCAATCATCATACCTCCGGGAAATGCATAATTTTCTAATACGACTTGGTGAATAATTCCTGCACCTGGTTTCCAAAAACCAATACCGTATTTATTTGATACAGCTCCTAAAAAATCAAAGACTTCACTACTTACATCGTTAGCGCGCTTTAAGTCTTTTACAGCACCTTGTTTAGCTTGAATTAAATGATCACAATGTACTGTAGTTGGTACTGCCACTTTATTCTTTCCTGCTTGCATAAATTGCAGTAACGCCATTTGAGCTGTTGCATCTTGGCATGCGATACGGTCTGGAGCGAAATCTACATAATCTTTTCCTCTTACAAACGCTTTATTTGGAGTGCCTTCCCAAAGATGAGAATATAATATCTTTTCAGATAACGTTAATGGTTTTTCAACAACTTCACGTGCTTTATCCACACGTTCAGTGATTTGTTCATAAACCTTTTTTACCATATCAATATCAAATGCCATATGCTTATGTTTTAAATTGTTTTACTGTATTAAAGTGTTACAAAATTAATGAAATTTAATATCTTTTAAAAAATATACAACAAAATTGAACAAAAAGTAAATATATAGCAATAAAATAGCTATTTTGTATAATTATATTATTAAATCAATAATTTTAATATTAAAATAATAATAAATTAATAAAGAAAATATATGAGAAATAAACAGAAAAACTGTAATTAAAACAAACTCTTTATAATTTGCTCTTCATTCACGCCTTCTGCCTCTGCTTTATAGTTTTTAATAATTCTATGGCGAAGAATACTATTTGCCACAGCTTGTACATTTTCAATATCTGGAGAAAACTTTCCCTGAATTGCAGCATGTGTTTTTGCTGCTAATATTAAATTCTGAGATGCTCTAGGACCAGCTCCCCAATCTATATATTGTTTTACTAAATCGGTTGCCGAATTGTTATCAGGTCTTGTTTTTGAAACCAAGTTAACAGCATATTCAATAACATTATCAGCTACAGGAATGCGTCGTATTACATGTTGAAAATCTATAATCTCTTGCGCAGTAAATAATGGATTAACTGTAACTTCTTTATCTGTAGTAGTAGATTTCACCACCTCAACTTCTTCTTCAAATGATGGATAATCTAAATTAATAGCAAACATAAAACGGTCTAATTGTGCTTCAGGTAAAGGATAAGTACCTTCTTGCTCAATGGGGTTTTGAGTTGCCAAAACAAAATATGGTAATTCTAATTTATAATGGTGTCCTGCAATGGTTACTGCACGTTCTTGCATCGCTTCAAGTAATGCTGCCTGAGTTTTAGGAGGTGTTCTATTAATCTCATCGGCCAAAATAATATTAGCAAAAATGGGACCCTTTATAAACTTAAAGTGTCTATCCTCATCTAGAATTTCACTACCTAAAATATCGCTAGGCATTAAATCAGGAGTAAACTGAATACGCTTAAAATCTAAACCTAAGGCTTGTGCGATGGTATTAACCATTAATGTTTTTGCTAACCCTGGAACGCCTATTAAAAGGGAATGCCCTCCAGAAAATACTGAAATCAATATTTGATTAACAACATTATCTTGTCCAACTATAACTTTGGCAATTTCTGTTTTTAATTCTTTATATTTTGAAACAAAATGTTCTACAGCAGCAACGTCAGACATATTTTATTTATCTTTTTTTAACCAATTAGCTTGAAAATCACAATCTCTATGCTCACCATTTATCTTAATAAATGTTTCCATTATCTTCTCTTCTTGCCATTTTGCTATTGCATTTAACTGCTTGTCTTGTAATGCTAACTCCTTAATTTTTAAATAATCTTTAGCAAAATTAGCTTCATGCTCATCAATTCTATCGGTTACAGTAATGAGCTTAAATTTTATTTGATTAGTCCTATCACTTTCTTGTAAAACAGCACTTACCTCGTTATTCTTAAGATTTTGTACTTGACCATATAATTCAGGATCTATTTTAGTTAGTGGAAACACAAAATCTTGTGTTTGCGGATTACGTAATTGACCACCTTCATACTTGGTTTCTTTTTCATCACTCACCTCTAATGCAGCTTCAGCAAAAGTTAACTCGCCTGCTACAATTTTTTTACGTGCATTTTCAATCTTCTCTTTGGCTTCTTTTATAGCTTCTTTAGTAAGTTTTGGTTTTAATAATATATGACGAACATCGTATTCTTGACCTCTAATTTTCTCTAAATAAATAATATGGTACCCATATTGAGATTCAAAAGGTTCTGATATTTCCCCTTCTTGCAAGGAAAACGCAACATCTCTAAACTCTTTTACCATTTGTGGTCGTTTTCTATTTAGTGTATACTTCCCTCCTGTTCTTTTTGAACCCGTATCTTCTGTATATAACACCGCTTTGGTTGTAAAACTAGCGCCATTATCAATAATATCTTCTCTAAATTCTTTGAGTCTGTTTATTACTTTTTGTTTTTCTTCTTCGGTAGTTTTAGGTATAACAACAATTTGTGCTAACTTAAGCTCTGTCCCAAACATTGGAGGATCCTCTTTTAACTGGCTATTAAAAAATTGTCTCACCTCTTCAGGTGTTACTTCAATGTCTTCAACAATCTTTTGTTGCATCATTGAAGCCATTTTACTATTCTTATTAATCTCAAACATTTCATCTCTCAATTCTTGTTCAGATCCCTTTTTATAGTATGCTACTAATTTATCCACAGAGCCAATTTGTTGTGACATACTATTGATTTGTTGATCAACATAAGATCTAATCTCAGCATCATTAACCTCAATACTATCTTGAATGGAATGATGCATTAACAGTTTACGTTCCAGCAGGTTTCCAAACATTTGACACCTTGTAATACCCTCTATAGAACCACCGGCTGCTTGTATTTGTTCAAATTCTTTATCTATATCAGAATCTAAAACCACATAGTCCCCAACTACTGCAGCAACGCCATCTAACTTTATGCGCTGTGATAGGTCAATAGCTTTTTTTACTTCTTTGGTTGCCTCTTTTTCTTTGATAATTTCTTGAGCCATCGTAGTAAATGACGATAGTAATACTATACTTAATACAATATATTTCACTTTAGTTAAAAATCTCAAATTGTTTGTTTTTAATTGCATCTTTGGTAATGTCTTTCTCTAATTCTTTTATATACTCCAACTTACGCTTATTAATCACGATTTGTTTAATAGTTGGCATTACAAATTCTATTGGTGCAATTTCATTGCGAAGTAACACCTCATTAATTTGCATCAAATATAAACCTAATGAATCTTTGAGTTGTATAAAATTAGATTTTTTTAACAGTTCTTTTTTGTTAGTAGCTCTTAAAGCCGGAATCTTTAATATGGCCTGGTTGACTCTAATCCAAATTGAATCGTTTAATGAGTACGATTTAAACTGAATTGCAATAGAATCGAGTATTTTTTTATCTTCATTATTAAAACGTTTAAAACGTTTTTCGATATCCTTTAAATTGGCAATATTTTCGTTGACGTTAATGTATCTAAATTTAATAAGTTCTTCATTTAATTTAAATGTTTCCTTATTTCTTTTATAGACTTCCTCTGCTTCTTTTTGTGAAACGCTGGTATCTATGCTTCGTTTAACTAAAGCCTCTAAATATGCCTTAATAAACAAATCGTTTTTATACTGCTTTACCAAAGCATCAAATTCGTCTTGCTTGTCTTCAGATAAATTTATTTCTGCGCCATTTATAAGCAATTGCTGGGTTGCCCAATGATTAATAAAATTATTTACACGTATAGTACTATCTTCTTTTGAAGTACCTTCTGTAATTAAATCTTTAATATCGCTTTTATATAAGTAAGTGTCATTTACACGTGCAACAGCTTTACTCTCTTCAGTCTTCTTTAAAAAATCGCAAGACAAAAAGATAAATGGTACTAGAAATAATATGTAATACTTTGAACGCAATTAATTATAAATTTGAGATTTTACTTTTGCTAAAATATCTTTATTAATCTTAACCTCGTATTTTCCCTCTAATTCTTTAAGCCAATTCTTTTCAACCAGATTTTGATAATCACTTATCATAGTCCCTTTAGTCTCCTCTAGTGTTTTGTTAGCTTCTGGTAACACTTTATTTACTTTAATAATATGATAGGCATCATTATAGAAATATATTTTAGAAATACCTTCTTTAAAAATAAATGTTTTGGGTAATGCTTGATGAGTTGCTGTCATAATTCCAGATGTAAAAATAACTTTCTGAGTGTTATCTTGATTTAATTTATTTTTAATCTCCTCGATCTTATTTCCGTTATTGAGCATTTGTTGTACTTCCTTAATATCTTTTTCTTTTGCCGAAGTGGCTACAACTGCATCAATGCGCTGTTCCCATTTATAGTTATCTTTATTGGCATCATAATAGTTTTGAATACCTATCGTATCCTTTTTTACAGCATTCCAAATTTTAGTTTCCATTAAATCAAACAACATAAGTCCTTCTCTGTATTCATTCAAAATTTGAGCGAATTCAATATTTTCATTTTCCAAATTTTGTTCATGATATGCTAAAATATTTTTATTGACAAATACCTTGTACTTTTCATCAACAATTTCTTGAAAAGACTGGTTCCTCTTAGCTTCTTTTTGCCTTTTGTATAAAAGATTAGCAAAGTCATTATACGTTAATAGCGTATCTCCTATTTTTAACAATGGTTTTTCTTTGGCAATATCAGATGGTATTTTCCATGCTCTATCGTAATAATCATCATTTAAAATAGATATAAAATACGAACGTGCAGGGTTTATACTAGAAACATTGTATTGTTTTTTAAGTTTATTCTGTAAGGATGTATTAATGAGTTTAGAGCGTGCATCGAGTCTTACTTTATTTTCAAGATCATACTTCATATCTTCAAAAGAGGCAACTGGTTTTTTATTGTAGAGCTTTATAATATGCCAGCCATAATCTGATTTAAATGGCTCAGAAACCTCTCCAATTTTATTTAAACTAAATGCAACACCTTCAAAGGCTACTGAACTTAATTGACCACCAGTAAAAGGTAACAATTTTCCACCTTTCTTTGCTGAACTTTTATCATCTGAAAATTGTTTAGCTAATGATTCAAAATTTTCACCTTGTTGAATAAGTTTATAAATTTCTTGTATTCTCTCTTCTGGTTTAACTAAGGTATCTTTTTGATTATTAGAAATCATAATATGTCCAACAGTGACCTCTCCTCTGGACTTCCGCTTATCAAATACCTTTACGATATGATATCCGAACTGTGTTCTGAATGGCATTGAAACTTCTCCAATATTAGTGTTAAACGCAACCGATTCAAAATCATAAACCATTTTAAAACCAGAAAAATAACCCAAATCCTCAACCAATACTGTATTACCGTTATGAATTTCTTTTTTAAGCGAATCAAAATCTTCATTTAATAATCGCTCTCTAAGCTTTAACAATCTATTGTAAGTGGCTATCGTATCTTTTTGTAATGGATTAAGTCGGATTAAAATATGCTTTGCTTTAATGTCATAAGAAATCCGCTCATAAGCTTCCTTTACCAATGCATCTGTAACTTCATGATCTGTAAGGTAGTTTTTAGCAAGTTGTTTCTTATAGCCATTTAATTCTCTAACATATTGTGGTTTTTTATGAAAACCTAAAGCTCTTGCTTCGGCTAATTTAAGCTTATAATTAATAAACAATTTAAGGTATTCGTCAATATCTTTTTGTGATTCGTCCTTGACTAAATCTAAGTTTTTATTGTAAACCCTTAAAAATTCTGATGCTAAAACAGGAGTATCTCCAACAGTAAATAAAATATCATCATTTTTAATTTGTGCATTACCAAACAGCACAAAAAATAATATAACACACGTAGTTACAATCTTAATTCTCATAAAAATTAACCTTTATTTATAGTAGCAAAAATACTAATATATACCTATACTACAAGTTGTATATACGAACGAATATAAAGTTTGTTTAGTGCCTGCTTTTTTACAAATATTACAGTGTTTAAAATAAAAGTTTTCAACACGAAAACGTTGTAGTAAGTTTAGAATTTAAAAGAATGCATTTAAATACTTATCTTTCAACAAATTAATCCATATAATTATGAAAACAAAACTACTTTTTACATTATTACTTGCTCTTGTAATTCAGTTTACTTATGCACAAATGACAATTACCCAAAATGGGGATATCGTCACATTTACTTTTGATGATAATACTCTTGGTGACGTATGGGACGCGAATGGTAATCCAATAAATTTATATTCTTGGATTGATGCAGTTGACACATCAGATGGTAATTTTAATACTATATTTGGAGGTTGGCCTGGAACTGTTATGACCGATAATGGAGGGAATATTTATGAACTATCTGTTAATTTATCTACTTATTACCCAAATGGCACTTTAATTAGCGAAATTAAATATATTCTTAATGGTGTTGGAGGACAGACTGCTGATTTGCTAGGTACGGCTGCTGGTTACACCCCTTTT
>UOEB01000176.1_pt1 | contig 11339 bp, 8 predicted proteins | sample 1989961 | NCBI WGS metagenome assembly UOEB01 (sample SAMEA4712198, study PRJEB27164) | hydrothermal vent metagenome | biome: marine basaltic hydrothermal vent biome; feature: marine hydrothermal vent; material: mineral | place: Pacific Ocean | collected 2011-06-14/2011-07-23 | depth 1691 m | reverse complement strand
ATTTGTAAGAATATATAGTTACAATCCATTAAATAGTAGTTAGACTAAAAAATAGCATTATGGTAGAATTAACAACAATAGATTATATTATTATAATTTCCTTTTTTGCGATAACGCTTTCAATTGGAATATGGGTATCCAAACAATCTGGGGAAAACTCTACAGAATTTTTCCTTTCTGGACGTACTATGCCATGGTGGTTATTAGGTGTGTCTATGGTTGCTACTACGTTTTCTACTGATACCCCTAATTTAGTTTCAGATATAGTTAGAACAAAAGGTGTTTCTGGAAATTGGGTATGGTGGGCGTTTTTAATTACAGGATTATTAACCGTTTTTGTATATGCTAAACTCTGGCGTAAATCTAATGTAAAAACCGATATTGAATTTTATGAATTTAGGTATGGTGGTGCTCCAGCGAAATTTTTAAGAAAATTCAGAGCTATTTATTTGGGCGTTATTTTTAATGTTATAACAATGTCTGCAGTAACATTGGCTGCCATTAAAATAGGAGGTATCATGTTAGGCTTAGAACCTTGGCAAACTGTTATAAGTGCAGGATTAATTACTGTAACTTTTAGTGCAATGGGTGGTTTTAAAGGGGTTATTTATACCGATTTTATATTGTTTTTTGTTGCCATGGGTGGTGCTATTGGTGCAGCTTATTATTTAGTTAACATTCCAGAAGTTGGAGGAATAGAAGCTTTAATGGCTAACGAACACGTAGCAGATAAACTTTCGATACTTCCTGATTTTAGTGATAAACATGCCTTAATAACCTTATTAATTATTCCGTTGGCTGTACAATGGTGGAGTTCGTGGTATCCTGGAGCAGAACCAGGCGGTGGTGGTTATATAGCCCAACGTATGTTAGCAGCTAAAAATGAGAATCATGCCATAGGTTCTACTTTTTTCTTTAATATAATGCATTATGCATTACGTCCTTGGCCATGGATTTTAGTTGCCTTAGCGTCTTTAGTAGTGTTTCCAGACATAGCGAGTATCCACGATGCATTTCCTAATATTACTACTGATAAACTAGGGCATGATTTAGCATATTCGGCAATGCTTACCAAATTACCAAGTGGATTACTTGGCTTGGTATTAGCATCTTTAGTAGCAGCTTATATGAGTACGATTTCTACCCAATTAAATTGGGGATCGTCTTATATTGTATATGATTTTTACAAACAACAAATAAATCCGAAAGCTTCTGAAAAAAGACTAGTAGCAGTAGGTCGATTTTCAACAGTAATTCTAATGGTCTTTAGTGCATTATTGGCTTTACTATTACAAAATGCCTTGCAATTATTTGAAGTATTATTGGTGTTTGGTGCAGGTACAGGTCTAATATTTATTTTACGCTGGTTTTGGTGGCGTATTAATGCCTGGAGTGAAATTACAGCAATGTTTGCCTCTGGGATTATATCAATTATATTAAAATTAACTCCAGTAGGAGATTACTTATTTGCTCCAAAAACAGGAGTTTTTGAAGATTATTACGAATATCCATTTGTTGTTTTAATAACTACTGCTATTTGGTTATTAGCTACTTATGCTACTCAACCTGAAAGCAAAGGGGTTTTACAAAATTTTTACAAAAAAATCCAACCTGGAGGTCCCGGATGGTCCAAAATAATTAATGAAGCTAAAAATGAAAATATTATTTTAAAAGATAATAATGAAGGGTGGAGTGTTCCTTCTGGAATTGTTGCGATGTTATTGGGTTGTGTGTTAATATATAGCGCAATGTTTGCGACAGGCTATTGGATTTATGGAGATTATTCTTATGCTATAATTTTGAGTATAACGGTTGTAGTTTCAGGGTTTTTACTTACTAAAATGTGGAAGAAAATTAAAGCAAATATCCTTTAATCATGAGTGGTAAACATAGAATAGAATCGGTAGATATTTTAAGGGGAGTTACTATTGTTGCTATGATACTTGTAAATACACCTGGAACGTGGAGCCATGTATATGCGCCTTTGCTTCATGCTAAATGGCATGGATTAACACCAACAGATTTAATCTTCCCCTTCTTTTTATTTATAGTAGGGATTTCCATTTACTTTGCCTATAAAAACAAGCCTAATAACAAGGCTACCTATAGAAAAATAATTATTAGAAGTTTAAAGCTAATAGGTCTTGGTTTATTTCTCGGTCTATTTTTACCTTACTTCCCCTTTGTGAAAGATTTTGAAGTAATACGTTTCCCTGGAGTATTGCAACGCATTGGTATAGTGTTTCTATTTTCAGCAATCCTTTATCTAAACTGTAGTAGTTGGAAAACTTTGCTGGGTGTCGGAGTCTCTATTTTAGCAGGATATGGGCTGTTTCTTGGATTTATCCCGTTGCCAGATAGTACTTTACCAACATTTGACAGAGCACCAAACAATTGGACAATGTATATTGATTTTAATGTTTTAGGAGAACATATGTGGAAGGATGACTATGATCCCGAAGGCTTATTTAGCACTTTACCCGCGATTGCTACTTGCATTTCAGGAATTTTAATTGGACGCCTTTTAGACGGCCTTAAAAATATAAAACCCTTATTTGGAGTTGCCTTTGTGCTTCTAACTTTAGGGTACATTGTTAATGTTTGGCTCCCATTAAACAAAGCCATTTGGAGCAGTAGTTTTGTGTTAGTTACTAGTGGTTGGGCAACATTAATTTTGGGTGTAATTTATTACTTAACTGATGTTAAGAAAATTAAATTCGGTTCCATTTTTAAATACGCGGGTATGAATGCAATAACTGTTTTCTTTTTATCCAGTTTTATTGCTAAGACATTTTACTTAACAAAAGTGGGACAAACTAATATCCATTCTTGGATTTACAACAATATATTTACTCATGCCTTTTTAAGTGATAAAATGTCATCATTACTATATGCCTTAGTTGTTGTAACATTCTATTTGGGATTAGGATATGTACTTTACAGAAAAAAGATATTTATTAAAGTTTAATCAATATTACCAAAATAATATACTTTGTCTAAAAAAAGGCCAATTCAAAAAAATAAGCCTGCTAGTAATCAAAACCTCTTAAAACAACAATTTGAAGAGTTAATTTATCCAACAAACTTTACAAAAAATTGTATATTCGTTATATTCATGCAAGTCGTCTAAAACAAACTCTGAAATGGAAATAAAATTTATGAAAGCTGCTGTAAATGCAGCCTTAAAAGGAATGGATAATAATGAAGGTGGTCCTTTTGGATGTGTTGTTGTTAAAGATGGTGAAATTGTTGGGAGAGGCAACAATAAAGTCACCTCCACCAACGACCCTACGGCACATGCCGAAGTTAATGCAATTCGAGATGCCTGCAAAAACTTAAACTCATTTCAACTAGAAGGTTGCGAAATTTACACCTCATGCGAACCTTGTCCAATGTGTTTGGGAGCCATTTATTGGGCACGACCTGACAAGGTATATTATGGAAGTAATCAAATTGACGCTGCTAATATTGGCTTTGATGATGAATTTATCTATAAAGAAATACCGCTTCCCTATACAGAAAGAAGTATTCCTTTTCAACAATTAGGACGTGAAGTGGCTCTTGAGGCATTTATTAAATGGGAAGAAAAAGAGGACAAAACAGAATATTAGTTTCAAAATATTGGTATGATAGCATTCATTCTTAATAATAAAACAATTAAAACACATAACAATGCAGGTATGACTTTGCTCGATTTTGTGCGTTATGAGCAACGTCTTACAGGTACAAAAATAGGCTGTCGTGAAGGTGATTGTGGCGCTTGTACTGTTCTAGTTGGCACTCTAAATAAAGTGAATACTATTAGCTATAAAAGTATTACTTCATGCATTTCTCCTCTAGGCAATGCACATGGAAAACACATTGTCACTATTGAAGGCACTAATCTTCCAAAAGAATTAACCGTTACACAATCTGCAATAAAAGAAAACCACGCATCACAATGTGGGTTTTGCACACCAGGATTTGTAGTGTCACTAACTGGATTTGCACTCTCTGAATCCAAAAATAATTCTGAAAATGCTTTAGACGCTATTAGCGGAAATATCTGTAGATGTACGGGATATAAATCTATTGAAAAGGCTGTAGATGATATCTGTGAGAAGTTAGAATCAGCTGATTCAGAAAAATCGATACAAACGTTAATTGATCAAGGATTTATTCCAAGTTATTTTTCAGAAATACCAGAGCGTTTAAATCAACTACAAATAAAAAATAAGCCTCAATCCGGAATAACCTATGTTTCTGGCGGAACAGATTTATATGTTCAAAAAGCTGATAGTTTAATAAACAATACGGTTCATCTTATTTCAGATGATGACTCTTTAAAAGGCATACATATTGAAGATAACACCTGTACAATTGGCGCAGGAACTACAGTTTCAGACCTTTGGAATCATAAACGATTGAATGTCATTTTTCCAAACCTAAAAAAGCATCTCAAATTAGTGTCTTCTGAACAAATACGAAATATGGCATCTCTTGGAGGGAATTTTGTAAATGCCTCTCCTATTGGTGATATGACTATCTTTTTTTTATCTCTTAATAGCGAGATTTCAACTATTAATCCTGAAGGTAATGAAAGACAAATCGCATTAAATCAATTTTATCAAGGCTATAAAACCTTCGATTTAAAAGACGATGAACTTATTAAAGATATCCAATTTGAATTGCCTTCAAAACACACAAAATTCAATTTTGAAAAAGTAAGCAAACGCACACATCTGGATATTGCAAGTGTAAATTCTGCGATACGTTTCACATTAGAAAATGATACTATTCAAAACGTTCATGTATCTATTGGAGGCGTTGCCGCTATTCCAAAATATTTATTTAAAACTGCAGCATTTTTAAACGGAAAGCCATTAAATAGAATAACAATTTTGGAAGCTAACGAAATACTTCAAAATGAAATTTCGCCAATTAGTGATGTTAGAGGTTCTAGCGATTACAAACGTTTATTAGCACGTCAGTTATTTTTTGCGCATTTTATTGAATTGTTCCCAAATCAATTCTCACTAAACGATTTTGTACAACATGCATAAAAACAAGTCACATAACGAGTTAGAACATCAAGTGAATACTGTTTCAAATGCTTTAAAACAAAGTATGAAAAATATTGATTCATACACTCATGTTAGAGGAGAATCCATCTATGTAGACGATATAAATGTAAGAGAAGGTACTTTATTTGGAGTTGTATTCGATTCACCAAAAGCACATGGTAAAATTAAAAAAATAGACTATTCAAAAGCCGAACAGCTTGAAGGCGTTACTCGTATTTTTACACATAAAGACATTCCGGGAGAAAACCAAATTGGTGGAATTATTCTAGATGAACCTTTATTCGCCGAAAATGAAATCCATTTTTGGGGACAACCCATAGCTTTAATAGTTGCCAAATCTGAATTCATTGCACGACAAGCACGACGATTAATTACAATAGAAATAGAAGAACTCCCTGTAATAACAACTTGTAAAGAAGCCAAAGAAAAAGGCAGTTTTATTAATGCTCCGCGTTCGTTTAGTTTAGGAAATACTGAAGATGCCTTTAAAAACTGTGACTATATTTTTGAAGACGAAACATTCTCGAATGGCCAAGAACAATTATACCTTGAAACGCAAGGTGCTTATGCTGAACCTTTAGAAAATGGGAACATAAAAATTACATCTTCTACACAAGGTCCAACTGCTGTCCAGAAAACAACTGCCAATGTTTTAGGAGTACCAATGCATAAAATTGAAGTGGATGTTACACGTCTAGGTGGTGGTTTTGGAGGTAAAGAAGACCAAGCAACACCTTGGGCTGTTATGGCTGCTTTGGCAGCACATCATTTAAACCAATCTGTAAAATTAATTTTAAATCGGCATGACGATTTGCGAATGACAGGGAAACGTCATCCTTATGAAAGCACCTTTAAAATAGGTTTATCTAAAGATTTAAAAATTTTGGCTTACGAAGTCGAGTTTTTACAAAATTCAGGTGCTGCTGCCGATTTATCTCCAGCAATTGCAGAACGTACATTGTTTCATGCCACCAATAGTTATTATATTGAAAATGTAAAGACAACTGTACATAGTTGTAAAACTAACTTACCGCCAAACACAGCTTTTCGTGGTTTTGGTGGACCTCAAGGCATGTTTGTTATAGAATCTGCCATTGCAAAAGCGGCTTCAGAAATTGGTGTTTCAGCACAAGAAATTCAGGAAGCCAATTTATTAAAAGAAAATGATGAATTTTCATATGGACAAATTGCAACTCAGGTCGAAGCTCGTAATTCCTGGCAATCTGCAAAGTCTAATTTTAATTTTGAAACACTAAAACAAGAGGTTGAAGATTTCAACAGCACAAATTCTGCATTTAAAAAAGGTATCGCATTAATGCCTATTACGTTTGGTATTTCGTTTACCAATACGCCTATGAATCATGCGCGCGCTTTGGTACACATTTATCTCGATGGAAGTATTGGTATTAGTACTGCTGCTGTAGAAATGGGACAAGGCGTCAATACGAAATTGCTTCAAATCGTTGCACAAGTATTTTCTATCAATCCTAAAAAGGTAAAAATTGAAACTACAAATACTACACGTGTTGCAAATACATCGCCAACAGCAGCGAGTTCCACTGCCGACCTTAATGGAAAAGCACTTTTAAAAGCTTGTACTGCTTTACTTGATAGACTTAAAATGGTGGCTTCCGAAGAATTAAACACCAGTAAAGAACATATTGAAGTAAAAGAAGAAACTGTTTTTGTGAATGATAAAAAATCGACTTTAACTTGGAATGAGCTCATCGCAAAAGCCATGTTAAAACGCATCGCGTTAACCGAAAATGCACATTATGCAACGCCTGAAATTCATTTTGATAAAGCCAAAGAAAAAGGGCATCCGTTTGCCTATCATGTGTATGGTACTGCTATTTTAACCACAACTGTAGATTGCACACGTGGCACTTATACTTTCGACGCTATTAAAATTGTACACGACTACGGAAAAAGCATGAGCAAAGGCATAGATTTAGGTCAGGTTGAAGGCGCTCTTGCACAAGGTATTGGTTGGATGACTATGGAAGACATTGCTTATGGTAAAGATGGACGATTATTGTCTAATGCTTTATCTACTTATAAAGTTCCTGATATATTTTCAATTGCAAAAACTATTGAAGTGTTACCATTGGAAACTGATGGAAACGCTATAGCGATTTTAAAATCAAAAGCTGTTGGCGAACCTCCATTAATGTATGGTATTGGTGCATATTTTGCACTTCAAAATGCAATAAAAGCATTCAATCCAAACTACAAATTAAAGTTTCATTCACCAATGACTCCTGAAAAGGTCTTGATGAGTTTGTATGAAAAATGATAGTTGTCTTTCCCGTGAAAACGGGAATCCATAATTCTTATATATGTTAAGAAATGTATATCAATATTATGTTTATATTTTAGCAAGTAAAAAGAATGGTACTTTATATATTGGTATTACTTATGATTTAGAAAGAAGAGTATTTGAGCATAAAAACAAAATAACTAAAGGATTTACAAGTAAATATGATGTAACTAATTTAGTATATTTTGAAATTTTTAGCCAAGTTTTAGATGCTATTAAAAGAGAAAAGCAATTAAAAAAGTGGAATCGAAAATGGAAGATTGAATTAATTGAAGAAAACAACAAAAATTGGAATGATTTATCAGAAAACTGGTTTGATTAAATTATTATTTTTCTGGATTCCCACTTTCGTGGGAAAGACAAATCGTTTCAATTAATATAGTAACAAAAGTAAACTCTAAATAAAAACATATTTTAGATTTTGAAAACTGTTAAATAAATGTATTTGCTGTCTTTCCCGTGAAAACGGGAATCCATATTTAAAAAAATGAATAATTTTCTAATACATAGCCAACGATGCTTTATCAACAATCAATTTGTTGAGGCAACTCTACATATAAAAAATGATAAGATTCATCAAATTTTTAATGGTTATCATTCCTTAGATAATATCCCACTTTTAGATTACAGCAATCTCATCGTAATGCCTGGAATTATTGATGCTCATGTGCATATTAACGAGCCAGGGAGAGACCATTGGGAAGGTTTTGAAACAGCTACAAAAGCAGCTGCCATTGGTGGTGTTACTACGCTTATTGAAATGCCTTTAAATGCAAGTCCCGTTACAACAACTTCTAAAGCTTTTCAAATTAAACAAACAGCTTCTAATAATAAACTCAATGTTAATTGCGGATTTTATGGAGGCATTATTCCAACAAATTCAGATGATATTGAGGATTTAATCAAAGCAGGTGTTTTTGGTATCAAAGGTTTTCTAACACATTCAGGAATTGACGAATTTCCAAACGTGAACAAAACTCATTTAGAAGCCATTGCTCCAATTTTAAAAGTCTATGATATTCCGCTATTGTTACATTGTGAGTTGAGTGACACTAATGTTCCAGAAGTTAATAATCCTAAAAGTTATCAGGAGTATTTACATTCAAGACCACAACATTGGGAAACCAATGCTATTGATCTGGCTTTAGAAATTCAAGAAAAATTTGATATAAAAGTTCATATTGTACATTTATCTGCTTCGGAAGGTTTAGAACGTATAAAAGAGCGTAAACAAAAAACCAATAAATTAACCGTTGAAGCCTGTTCTCATTATTTATATTTTAATGCTGAAAACATTCCGGATGCTTCGCCAATTTATAAATGTGCTCCTCCAATCAGAGAAAAAGAAAACAATAACTTGCTTTGGAATGCAGTGTTAAATGATGATTTTAATTTTTTAGCATCCGATCATTCTCCTGCGCCTCCAGAGCGAAAACAATTAGAAAGTGGCGATTTCTTTAAAGCTTGGGGTGGCATTTCAGGTTTACAATTTACACTTCCTTTATTGTATTCCGAAGGACGGCAAAGAGGCTTGACACTTGAAAAATTAATTCCGTTACTCACCGAAAATACAGCGCAATTTTTAGGATTAGAGCAACAAAAAGGGAAATTACAAGAAGGTTTTGATGCCGATATTACAGTTTGGGATGATTCAAAAGCTTTTACAATAACAGAAGAATCTATTCAGCATAAACACAAAGCTACACCTTATGCAAACGAAACTCTTTTTGGAAAAGTAATTCATACATTTGTTAACGGCACACAAGTGGTTGAAAATTCAAAACTAAAAACCCTTCAACAAGGGCGATTATTACTAAAACATAATTAATGCTAGAAGACAAACTAAAAAAATACACAGACCTTGCTTCCGAGAAAATTGGTGGACAAGTACTCTATGCAACAGACGATTTTTTTGCTGAAAAAGAAAACCTAATCAAAGAAGGTCGTGGTATTTTTATTCCAGATAAATATACCGACCATGGAAAATGGATGGACGGCTGGGAGTCTAGGCGCAAACGTACTCCAGGTCACGATTGGGCTATCATTAAACTGGGCGCTGAAGGCATTATAAAAGGCTTCGATATTGATACCAATCATTTTTTAGGCAACCATCCGCCTTTTGCATCGGTTGAAGCTATTAATTTGGGAAATGAGAATTTATTTTGGAGTAAAGCTGACGAACTAGATTGGGAAGAAGTTTTACCAAAATCTCCTTTAGAACCTGGTAGTCAGCATTTCTTTGAAATTGATTCCGATAACGTGTATACACACGTAAGATTACACATTTATCCTGATGGTGGTGTCGCACGTTTTAGAGTCTATGGCGAAGTTTTTAAAGATTGGTCTCGTGTCAATTCAGAAGAAATAATAGATTTGGCTCTAGCAAATAATTGTGGCAAAGCACTATGCTGTAACGATATGTTTTTTAGTGCTATGGATAATTTAATTGCGCCAACAACTGGAAAAAACATGGGAGACGGTTGGGAAACAAAACGCAACCGAACACCTAATAATGAAGATTGGGTAACTATTAAATTAGGGCATCAAGGAATTGTCAACAAAATAATTGTAGATACCAAACATTTTAAAGGCAATTATCCAGATGCTTGTGCTATTGATGCTTGTAATAGTAATAATGATGAAGCTGTTATAGATAATAAAGTACAATGGTTTCCATTATTGGAAAAACAAAAATTAGAAGCCGACCAAATGCATCATTTTGAAAGTTCTATGTTAAATGAACATGATGCTATAACTCATATTAAGTTAAAGATTTATCCTGATGGTGGTATTAGTAGATTACGCATTTTAGGAACCATAAAATAAATTAAATGATTGAGATTTTTTTAGGTATAGCTTGGTTAATAATATTCATTATAATAGTTGTTATAACTTACAAACTACACCATTTAATCAAGTTTTATAAAGCTGAGAATAATGATGAAAAAGTGGAGTCATTACAAACGTCTCAAAATTGGTTTTATGCGCTTATTGTCATTGCAAGTGTTGGTGGTATTGGGATTCTCTATTTATTTTTAAAAGGTACTATCTGGGAAAGCCACTTGTTTGAATGGCTAAACTTAACGGTTCGTTGGATGCATATTACCTTTGGTATTGCTTGGATTGGTGCCTCTTTTTATTTTGTATTTTTAGAAAACGCTCTAAATCGAACTAAAGATGTAAGAGATGAATTGGCTGGAAATCTCTGGGCTGTTCATGGTGGCGGATTCTACTATTTAGAAAAATACAAACTAGCTCCAAAAAAAATACCAAAAGATTTACATTGGTTTAAATACGAAGCCTATTTTACGTGGCTTTCTGGGTTCTGTTTATTGGCAATTGTCTATTATTTTAATGCAAAATCATTTTTAATAGATCCCGAAGTTTTAGATATAAGTGTTGCTGCTGCAATAACTATTAGTATTGTTTCATTAATTATTGGTTGGATAATCTACGACCAAATGTGTAAACGATTAATTAGCAATAAACTTGTTTTCACTATTGCTATGACAGTGTTTTTAATCTTTTTTGCTTGGTTTTATGCACAAGTTTTTAGTGGAAGAGCAGCATACATACATTTTGGTGCTTTAATAGGAACCTTGATGGCTGCCAATGTATTTTTCATTATCATTCCTGGGCAAAAACGCATGGTAAATGCCGCAAAGAAAGGATTAGCACCAAATCCGGAAGACGGTAAAGCCGCTTTTATTCGTTCGTATTCTAATAACTATTTTACACTTCCCGTATTATTTATTATGATAAGCAATCATTTTCCGAGTACCTTCGGAAACACTTATCAGTGGATTGTTCTTATTGCCATTACCATAGGAAGTGCAGGTATAAAACACTATTTAAACGCACGCGAAAAAGGGCAACTTTCGGTTTGGGTAATGCCAATTTCTGTGTTACTTTTGTTATCCGTAGCATTTGTTACAGCACCAGAAAAACCTAAATAT
>UOEB01000229.1_pt1 | contig 11383 bp, 9 predicted proteins | sample 1989961 | NCBI WGS metagenome assembly UOEB01 (sample SAMEA4712198, study PRJEB27164) | hydrothermal vent metagenome | biome: marine basaltic hydrothermal vent biome; feature: marine hydrothermal vent; material: mineral | place: Pacific Ocean | collected 2011-06-14/2011-07-23 | depth 1691 m | reverse complement strand
TTCCTTTAAAATCTTTTTTACAGTTTCCAATCCGCTAATTTTATCTGTAATTTTTAGAAGATAAGTTCCAGTTGATAATTTCTGTAAGTCAGATATTTTTAAATTATCTGAACCATTATATTGTGTATTAATATTAAAAATTCTTCCTCTTATATCATAAAGTGTTAGCTCAATATCACTAGTATTAATATTTGTAGGTAATTTAACTTCAATTGAGTTATTGAACGGATTAGGATAAACACTAGCATCATTTAATATATTATCAGTAAGACCTAGAGTTCCCTGAACAGTAACAACAACTTCTTTTCTTGAACTTTTTAAATCTTGAATGTTCCAATCGTAAAAGAAATAATAGAATCCTGTTCCAGCATTACTATTTTTAATACTAATGCTTCCATTAGTATATGGATAGCTTACTCCGGCGTTATTTCTATGAAGATTAAATCCACTAGACATTTCAACACTTGTTAATCGCATATCTGTGCCTACAGGAATTATAAAATCTAAATTTATTTGTTGTATTCCAGCAGTTTCAACAATAATAACTCTTGAGTCTAACATATTACCAGAACTATCTTGTAACTGAACTTCAATTTCTCCAGCTTGTTGGGCATTAATTGTTACAGTACTAAGCTTTACAGGTTCTGTGCAGTCAAAAACTAAATATCTTTCAGTTAATCCACCAGCAAAAAAACCGCCATTGGCTGTATTATCAGACGACCCAACATTTGCTTTAGTTATAACATCTTCTACAAAATATGAAGTATCTACAACTAATACAGGGGTTGTATAGTTACTTCCTGTAAAAACGGGAGATGTATCATTTATATTTTGATACCAATTTATTGTACCAGAACCAGTAGCTGTTAGAGATGCAGTCTCGCCACTATTAATGGTGATATTATTTGCAGTTGGTTCTGGTGTTGATGCAACCAAAGTTACGTTTTGAACCGTTTTAGTGTTGTTTGTAACAGTAACATTTATAGTTTGCGATATGTAACCAGAAGCCTCATAGGTAACACTATAAGTACCTGCTTCAATAAGTTTGTAATAATCTCCTAAGTCGCTATTTGAGGTTACCCAAGAATTTAAAGCATCACGACTAATTGAGACTTTTGCAGCTACAGGATTTCCAGATTGGTCTGTAACAGTTCCTTGAAAGCCATAGTTGGCTTGTTTTATGTAATCTAATAATGCTTGTTTGTTATAATTCCAAAGATTTGGTAATTGATTCCCAGATATCCATTTAACATCAGAGAGTTCTATAGTAACTTCTTTGGCATGTCTATAAAAGTTCATATAATCTTGTCTGCCGCCATAAACCACATACCAAGCTGCTCCATTAGTAACACCTGCACTTGGGAAAGTTCCAGAATCTTTATCTACAGTCATATAGGTAGGGTCTCCAGGACTATTAGTTTGTGCATTTGTGGCATACTCAACTGAGATATATTCATAAAAATCTTGATCGGCATGTAGCGAATAGGTATTATCATAAGCATAGTTTACAAGTTCTATACCGCCATGAAAATTAGCTGCTAAAACAATATCTCTTGATACTTCAAACTTCATAAATGCTTGTGTTTCGTTTTCATAAACACCTCCTGTACTACTAAAATGTAATCTGCTTGTATTTCCAGAGTTGCCATTTATTCTTCCTATATTTTGGTTATCAGGATAGTTTCTATTTAAATCTTGTCCGCTAGCATTAGCTCTTATAGGATTTGTAATTGTATTATTTCCAGCAGTTCTATAACTTCCATCAGGATTAGCATTTGGATTAATATAAATCACTGTAGAGTTTACTAAGTTAGTTACTTCAGTATCTGTTCCGTAATTGGTTAATAAATAATCAATTAAACGAATCATTAATGGAAACCCAGCCAACTCATCACCATGCATTGTAGAACTATACAAAAACTCTGGTTCAGCTTCATTAGTTGACACATTGTCTGATATTTTTAATACCCAAAGGTCTCTGCCGTTTTGGGTTGTTCCTATACTTTGTAATGAACACAGTGTTGGATATGTTGAAGCGAAGTACTGCATTTTTGCAGTATATTCTGAATATGTTGGATATGCATCCCAAGTAACATCCCATCCTGCAGCGGCAGCATAGTTTGGATTTTTAGGAGTAAATTCGTTATCACTTTTGTTTATTTTATATGGTAAACCATAACTTAAAAACTTTTTAAAAGTTTCTGGATTCGCATACGCTTCAATTTCTAAAGTTTCTCTGTTAACTTTGTGACCAATAGAAAGGAAGCCTGAAATTTCTTTAAATTGTTCTTCGTTGTTTGCAGTAAATACAAAACACACTTCACCTTTAGATTGTAAGTATGTTTCCGCTTTTTGTCTGTTTAAATTTTGTGCGATAATACTATTGCACACAAATAGTAATGCGAACGATAAGTAGGTAATATTTTTCATTGGAGCTGTTTTAATTAATAATAATCGACAGTGCAATATTACAATAAATTCTATGAAACACAAAAAAATCCGATAAAATGCATAATAATTTTCATGAATAATTTATAAATAATTGATAATTAGGTTATTATGATGTTTTAGTAGAATTCTTATAATAATAGTAAGATTTACATGAAATGAGTATATACAGAATCAACTTTAATTGAAAAGAATTCCTCGATGCTTTACGTTGAGGTTTCCATTGAAATTGTCATTCTCGCGTGTCACACTGAGCTTGTCGAAGTGAAAGCGGGAATCTAAGTTAGAAATATTGTTTTTGATCTTTAGGTCAAAATAAAACTAGCGAAATGCCTCGTATGCTTGCGTCGAGGATAGTTAGTTTTAAAAGGTTTTTTGAAGCGAGACCAAGATTTACCTTCGATGAAACTTAACAGAGGAGTGCTATACATTATTAGAAACCAAAAACATACTGTGTTTTGCCTGCTTTTTTCATATCTTTTCGCTTGAAAACTAGGGTTTTGGTTCAAGCCATAAAAAAACCCAATACATTGTATTGGGTTTCTATTGTTGTAGCGAGACCGAGATTTGAACTCGGGACCTCCGGGTTATGAATCCGACGCTCTAACCAACTGAGCTATCTCGCCATCTCATTGCGGCTGCAAATATAAAAACAAAATTAGTGAGAGCAAATATTACTCTAATAAATTATTTTTAAATTTAGTTTTAAAACTAGACAATTAATGTATATATTGACCATCTAATTTATTTAGTGTTTATGGACGATAAAATGAAATTTGAACTTGAATTCCCTATTCATGCTTCACCGCAATTATTATTTCAATATATATCTACACCTTCAGGTTTATCAGAGTGGTTTGCCGATAATGTGAATTCGCGTGGTGAGTTATTCACATTTATTTGGGATGATAGCGAGGAGGACGCCAAATTATTAAGTAAAAAAAGTGGAGAGCGTGTTAAATTTAAATGGTTAAATGGTGATGATGATTCTAGTACATATTTTGAAATTAGAATTCAGGTAGATGATATTACTAAAGATGTATCTTTAATGGTTACCGATTTTGCCGAAGGTGATGAAATTGAGGAAGCCAAAATGTTGTGGGAAAATCAAATTTCAGATTTAAAACAGGTTTTGGGATCTGCTTAAGTAATTTCTTTATTTAAATTATATTTGTCCCGATTTTATTCGGGATTTTTTATGGTTAATTCTAACGGACATATTTTAAAAAAGGAAGACGCTTCACTATCCATTTATAATAGAGGATTTGCTTATGGAGACGCTGTTTTTGAAACTATAAAAATCTCTCATAATAAGGTATTATTTTTAGAAGATCATTATTTTAGGTTAATGGCTTCTATGCGTATTTTACGTATGGAAATTCCTATGTATTTTACCTTAGAATTTCTGGAAACAGAATTACTAAAACTTACAGCAGCAAATAATCAGTCACACTTAACTATTCGTGCAAAATTGCAAGTTTGGCGTAAAGAAGGCGGTTTATTTAACCCAATAACTAACGACGTAGAATATTTAATTTCTACTAAGATTTTAGATACCGATTTTTATATATATAACGATTCAGAATATAGAGTAGATCTTTTTAAAGATTATTATATCGCACCAAGTTTATTGTCGACGTTAAAGAGCAACAATAGGCTTATTAATGTAGTTGGAAGCATATACGCAAAAGAAAATAATTTGAATAATTGTTTGATTTTAAACACTAATAAAAGTGTAGTTGAAGCATTAAATGCCAATATTTTTTTAGTTAAAGGGACTACCATAAAAACGGTTCCTCTTAACGATGGTTGCATAAAAGGTGTAATGCGAAAACAGATTATTGATATTATTAAATTAATGCCTGAGTTTTCGTTTGAAGAAGCATCAATATCTCCTTTTGAACTTCAAAAAGCAGATGAATTATTTTTAACCAATACTATAACAGGAATACAACCTATTACTCATTATAGAAAAAGAGTATTTAATACTGAAGTGTCTAAAAATATTTTGGCAAAATTAAATGTAAAGGTAAGATTAACTTAATTATATGAGGGATCATCTGGAGCATTAGACCAGATGCTATATTCGCCACCTAATTCTAGCATTTTTTCTTTCCAAAATGTAATGTCACTCTTTTCTATAATAGAATCAGCATAGATGTTTTTAGTAATAATCCAAGTATTAGAGATTAATTCACTAACAAGCTGGTCAGCATCCCAACCTGTATATCCTAAAAAGAAACGAATATCATTATTATTTAACTCTCCGTTATTAATTAACTCCTTAACGGTATTAAAGTCTCCTCCCCAAAATATACCATGAGAAATTTCAATACTATTAGGAATTGAGTCTGGTATTTTATGGATAAAATAAAGATTGTCTTGCTCAACTGGACCACCATTGTAAATTTTTAAAGAGGCTTCAATTTCTGGAATTAAGTCATTGATAGTATAATCAAGAGGTTTGTTTAAAATAAAACCTATAGAACCTTCTTCATTATGGTCGGCAAGTAAAATCACAGATCTATTGAAGGAGAGGTCTCCAAGTATTGAAGGTTCGGCTATGAGTAAATGGCCTTTTTTGGGATGTAGATTAACCATAGTCTCTTGTTTTTCACACTTAAATCTAATACATATTTGTTTAAAAAGCAACATTATTATTTTAATGTATAAAAAAAGACCCGTTATTTAACGAGTCTTTTTTAAATACTTTATGTATAATTTTAGTTTACTGCTCTACTTAAATCTGATCCAGCTTTAAACTTAACTACATTTTTAGCTTTAATTCTTATAGTTGCTCCTGTTTGAGGATTTCTACCATCTCTTGCAGCTCTTCTAGAAACTGACCAAGATCCAAAACCTACTAAAGAAACTCTTTTTCCTTTTTGTAATGCTCCTTCAATGTCAATTAATAAACCATCTAATGCTTTCTTAGCAGCAGCTTTAGTGATACCAGCATTTTCTGCCATTCCATTGATTAAATCTGTTTTGTTCATAAAATTAAATTTTTAAATTGTTATTATTTAGGATTACAGTTTTATTAAATCCTTATACAAAATTATACGTAAAATCCATTCACGCAAGTAATAGCAAGGGAAATACGCTTTTTTGTTGATAACTTAGGGCAATTGTTAATAAAGGGTATTGCTTTTAACTAATATTTAAAATACCAGCATTGACAGGGGTTTAGAGCATTTTAGCGTTTGCATTAAAAGTATAACCGTTTAAAAGCGATTTTATATCCATTTTTCGTTTTCCTGGTAGCTTAATTTCTTTTAAAAATATAAACCCTTTTGTAACTGCTACCTTTATATCTTTTTTAGTTGTTATTATTTGTCCAATCTCCAAATTATGTGTGGCTTCACACTTTTCAACATGATATACTTTCACATTTAATTCCTCACCGTTGTTTTTTAATAAGCACCAAGCTGCAGGATAGGGATTTAAGCCTCTTACTTTATTGTAAATATTATTCATGGAATCATTCCAATCTATAAAACAGTTTTCTTTATTGAGTTTATGCGCCGTTTTTATGTTAATTTTTTTGGGTTGCGGGATTGTTTTTACATTTCCTTTCTCAATAAGTTTTACAGTTTCAATAACCAAATTGCTTCCTAAATACATAAGCTTATCATGTAATTCGCCAGCAGTTTCATGAGGAAGAATATCTTGTTCTTTTTGAAGAATCATAGCGCCAGTATCTATTTTTTCATCAATAAAAAAAGTAGATACACCTGTTTTATCTTCACCATTTATTATTGCCCAATTTATTGGAGCAGCGCCACGGTAATTTGGTAGCAATGATGCATGAAGATTAAAAGTACCAAGCTCTGGCATTTGCCAAACTACTTTTGGAAGCATTCTAAAGGCAACCACAATTTGAAGGTTAGCCTGCAAAGATTTTAGCTCTTCAATAAATGATTTATCCTTTAAATTTGTGGGTTGTAAAATGTGTAAGCCTTGAGACACTGCATATGTTTTAACCGCCGATTCGTGTAATTTTCGTCCTCTACCTGCAGGTTTGTCTGGAGCAGTAATAACACCTACAATCGTGTAGTTGTGCTCAACTAATGTTTTTAAAATGGTCACCGCAAAATCTGGAGTGCCCATAAATACAATTCTTAAATCTTTTTTCACGTTTATTTTTTAATATTCTTGTATGAATTTGTACTTGTTATTTCAATCATATTTTTCTCTAACATTTCTTTTAAAATAGAGGCAATATGTGTGTCTTTAATTTTTGTTTTTGCCATAATCTCTCTGGAAGATAAAGGGTTTTCTTTTAATACAGCACTAATATGTGTGATACTTTCTCTTATTTGAGTCCTTGAAAGTGGTGTGTCAGATATACATACTGAGCAAATACCACAATCTTCAAATTTTGTTTCTCCAAAATAGGAGAGTAGTTGTTTGCTTTTACAAAGTGTATCATTATTTACATAATTTAAAACGGACTTAACGTGTTTGGTTTTAAGCTTGTTTTGTTGTTCAATTGTTCGTGCAATTCGGTTTATGGTTTTATCATCTTCTCTAGGTTCAATAAAGGTAATCTCAGCATCTGTTTTTGTTAGCTTTAAGGTAATTATAGCATCTTTTTGTAATTTTATAAGTGTTTGTATTACAAAATCTTCATTGGCATTTACTTTGCTAGCAATAGTAGCTGTATTTATCTTTACTTCTTGTTCAAAAATACCGCCATAAGTTCTTAAAATAGACTTTACAACTAGATTTGTATCTTTATTTGTTTCTAGATATTTGAATAATACTGTATTACTTACTATAAACGATATAAAAGAGGTGTTGTGATATTGTTGAGACAAACTAATAACACTCGTTCTGTCTAGAATTTGAAGTGCATTATAAGCAATTAATGTGTTAAACTTATAGGTTTTACAAAAGGCATTAAAATTAAATTCAAATGTAGAAAATTCACCTTCTCCATAAGAGATTTGAAAATAGCTACATAATTTTCTATACACTTGTTTGATAAAATCTATTGTGGGTAAAACACTTAAAAATTGATTCTTAACACGTTGCTCATCACCTTTATTTTTTAAAATGATAGCATAAGCCTTCTCAGTATTTCTACCTGCACGACCAGCTTCTTGAAAATAACTTTCAATACTTTCTGGCAAATTAACATGTATCACTGTTTTTACATCGGACTTATCAATACCCATTCCAAAAGCATTGGTAGCCACCATGATTTGTTTTTGATTGTTAAACCATTCGTTTACATGTTTCTCTTTTTCATTATTTGATAAACCACCGTGATAATAAGTGCTTTTAAACCCTTTGTTTTCTAAATAAGTATTGATTTCAAAAGTATGCTTCCTACTTCTGGCGTATATTATTGATGATTGCGGATTTTTTTTCAGAATTTGTTCCAGTTTAAAAAACTTGTCTTCGGTTTCAAAAACCATATATGCCAAGTTATCCCTTTTAAAAGATTGCTTAAATACCTGTGGGTTAATAAAATCAAGTTCTTTAATAATATCGTCAACAACATTTGGTGTAGCAGATGCGGTAAGTGCTATTATATTTGCATTGGGTTGAAGTTCTCTAAGCAGCGTAATGTTCTTATATGCAGGCCTAAAATCATTTCCCCATTGTGAGATACAGTGGGCTTCATCAACAGCAATTAAGTTTACATTCATTTGTTTAATTCGGCCTTGAACAATGTCTTGTTGCAGGCGTTCTGGCGACAGATATAAAAACTTGTAATTACCATAAATACAATTATCTAGCATGGTGCTAAGTGTATCATATCTATAACCACTTGTTAATGCCATGGCTTTAATGTTTTTGTCTTTTAAGGCACTTACTTGGGTTTTCATTAAAGCAATAAGTGGCGATATAACAATACAAATGCCTTCTTTGGCTAAAGCCGGAATTTGAAAACACATCGATTTTCCACCACCTGTAGGTAATAATGCAAAAGTATCTTCACCTTCAATAACAGCGTTAATAACATCTTCTTGAAGAGGTTTAAAACTGGTAAAGTTCCAATAACGTTCTAATATTTGTATTGGATGTTGCATTAGGTGTTTTCAACAATATTTAAAATATAATCTGTGCGCGCTTTAATAGAATTAAAAGGAACATTAATAAGTTTATAGTTGTACTTGGTATATGTATTTACTAAATGATGATGAATCTCAACCGCTTGTTCATAGTTTTCATAGCGTTCAGCATCACTAATAAAAATCTCTTGCCAAGGCGCTAAAATAAAGACGTAATCATAAATATTAGTTTGGCAAGCTTTGGTAAATAGTTCTGGGTAATTATCACCAATATAATCCATATACGCTACAACATCTGGAATGCCTCTGTCTAAAAACACATAATCTGTTTCTATTTTATCAGCCTCCATAAATTGCGCCTTGCGTCCTTTTAATAAAAGTTCACTAAATAATAAAGGCTTAGTTAAAAAGAGCTGCTCAACACCATTATTTCTGGCATCCAAAGTTACCTGACGAGAAATTTCTTCTAAGCATGAAATATCTCGTCTAATTAGTTCGTTAATAATAGATGTTTTGCCTGTTCCAGGACCTCCAGTTATAACAATTCTTTTTGTACTCAAAATTGGCAAGGTTTTAGCTGTAAAAATCGTAATTAAAAAGGGAATAACAAAGTATTCAGTGTGCAGTATTCAGTTTAAAATATTCAGTATGAATTTTTGAATACCCAAGATTTTTATCAAAATAGATAAATTTGAAAAGAAATCAAGTGTTAAACTTCTGGCTTCTGGTTTCTAACTTCTAACTAAAAAATTATATTTGCAATTCTATAAACAAGAATTATGAGCGATAAAGCTAATGCAGAAGAATTTTATAAAAAGTTAAAAACACAACTATTAGAAACTACTGAATGGCCTTCAGAATATCTATATAAGTTTATTTTAAAGTCTGATGTAAAAAAAATTGCTGAGATAGAAGTTGTTTTTGACAATTTAGGAGCAGTCATTAAAACTATTGAATCTAAAAATGGAAAGTATACCAGTATTTCTATTAATGTGGTTATGAAAGATCCAGAAGCAGTCATTGCAAAGTATATAGAAGTAACAAGTACTATTGAAGGCGTAATTTCGTTATAGATATTAAAGGCGAAGAATTTATAATCGTGCACTCAAAAATATGCTAAAACCTCTTAGTATTGTTTATTTTTTTGTATTTTTGCGCATTGTTGAAAGCTTCATAAAAAACAATTAATTCTACACATAACAATTTATTTTGATAGATCAATTAGAGTATAACACAGAGCGAGAGCATTTAATCATTCCAGAGTATGGAAGACATATGCAAAAAATGATTAATTACGCAACCTCGCGTGAAACCAAAGAAGAGCGTAATAAACTGGCGAAGGCTATTATTTCTGTAATGGGTAATCTACAGCCACATTTAAGAGATGTACCAGATTTTCAGCATAAGTTATGGGATCAACTTTTTATCATGTCCGATTTTAAATTGGATGCCGATTCGCCTTATAATAAGCCATCAAAGGAAGTGTTAGATGCTCGGCCAGAACCATTAAAATACCCTCAAAATTACCCTAAGTATCGTTTTTATGGCAATAATATTAAAACCATGATAGATGTTGCAAACACATGGGAAGATGGAGAAATGAAAGAAGCTTTGGTATATACTATAGCCAATCATATGAAAAAGTGCTTTTTAAACTGGAATAAAGATACGGTTGAGGATGATGTTATTTATAATCATTTATTTGAATTATCTGACGGCAAGATTAACCTTAGAGAAAGTGAAGAAGACTTGAGCGATTCTACGAGTTTAATGCGTTCTAAAAGAAAGTTTAATAACCCAAAGAAAACGTACAAGAAACATAACAATAATAATCGTAACCGCAAACGTTACTAATTCTATCTTAATTTTTAGTGAAAACATTTAGAATTGAAGGAGGCCACAAACTCAAAGGCGAAATAACACCACAAGGAGCCAAAAATGAAGCGCTTCAAATTTTATGTGCTGTTCTTTTAACGCCTGAGAAAATTACCATTCACAATATTCCAGATATCATTGATGTTAATAAGCTTATTACACTTTTAGGAAAGTTGGGAGTAAAAGTTAATAAACTGTCTCAAGGCTCCTATAGTTTTCAAGCTGATGCAGTAAATATGGCATATTTAGAATCGGCTGAATTTAAAAAAGATGCACGAGGATTAAGAGGTTCTATAATGATTGTTGGTCCATTATTAGCGCGTTTTGGTAAAGGCTATATTCCAAAACCTGGAGGAGATAAAATTGGAAGACGTCGTATAGATACGCATTTTGAAGGCTTTATTAAACTAGGAGCTACCTTTCGTTATAATCCTGAAGATTATTTTTATGGTGTCGAAGCCAAGCGACTTAAAGGAACAGATATGTTGCTCGATGAAGCCTCAGTAACGGGAACTGCTAACATTGTTATGGCGGCAGTTTTAGCTCAAGGTATTACTACAATTTACAATGCAGCTTGTGAACCTTATTTACAGCAGTTATGTAAAATGCTGAATAGAATGGGTGCAAAAATAACTGGTATCGGATCTAATTTGTTAACTATTGAAGGTGTTGAAAGTTTAGGTGGAACTGAGCATACCATGCTTCCAGATATGATTGAAATTGGAAGTTGGATTGGATTGGCAGCTATGACTAAAAGTGCACTTACAATTAAAAATGTAAGCTGGAAAGATTTAGGACAAATCCCCAATGTATTTAGAAAATTAGGGATTACTGTAGAACAGAAAGGAGACGATATTTTTGTACCAGAGCATACCAATGGCTACGAAATACAAAACTATATTGATGGTTCTATACTTACAATTGCAGATGCACCTTGGCCTGGGTTTACACCAGATTTATTGAGTATCGTTTTGGTGGTAGCAACCCAAGCAAAAGGAGAGGTGTTAGTACATCAAAAAATGTTTGAAAGTCGCTTA
>UOEB01000307.1_pt1 | contig 11392 bp, 10 predicted proteins | sample 1989961 | NCBI WGS metagenome assembly UOEB01 (sample SAMEA4712198, study PRJEB27164) | hydrothermal vent metagenome | biome: marine basaltic hydrothermal vent biome; feature: marine hydrothermal vent; material: mineral | place: Pacific Ocean | collected 2011-06-14/2011-07-23 | depth 1691 m | reverse complement strand
GATAGAAAACAATATAGCTAGAGTCGATAATAGCATCCAAAATTTTGAATCAACTTATAGCACATCAAAACGTTTAATAAGCATTATTGGCAGTAGTGACATTGCACATGTTGACACTAAAATTGACAGCCTAGTATTTGCGAATAATTATGACTATCATTTAAATTTAGATATGAACACTATTATTGAGGCTAGAGAAAATGGAGATTTGGCATTAATTTCTTCTGATACTTTACGTCAATCAATTTACACCCTCAGTACACTGAACGAAACAATTAAGGAACGTGAACGTATTACCAATGAGGATTTAATGTCGCTTTTTATACCCTATTTAAACAAAAATTTCAACTGGAGAAACTTAGGGTTTTCTCTTTTTTCTGAACAAGGTTTTGGAAAATCGAAACTATATAAAAACGATAATTATAAGATGCTATACGACCAAGAATTTGAAAATCATTTACAAGGTAGAATACAGTATAACAAAGGAAATCTACAGATATATAATGCAATAAAGCAGCAATTAAAAAATATTTACCTCTTGCTATAAACATAATAAAAAGAATACCAATTTTGATGGTGGAGAAGGCATCGAAGGTTGGAACGGCGCAGACGAAACATTTAATGTTACCTTATAACTTGTAAAACGAGGATATACAGAAAAAGAAATAAGCAAACTTTGGAGTGGTAACTTACTACGTGTATTAGATGAGGTAGCTAAAGTTGCAAATGAATTAAACTAAAAAAAGAGAGCTTAATTGCTCTCTTTTTTTAATTAATCTTAATACTTTTAATAGGTTTTTTCTTTGCGTCATCATGCTTAGGAAGCAAAACTTTCAAGATTCCTTCTTTATAAGACGCTGTAATCTTTTCAGCATTTACAGAATCTGGTATCGCAAACGTACGTTTAAAGGATGAGTATCCAAACTCTCTGCGTGTGTAGTTTTCAGACTCAGTATTATCTTCTGTTTTTGACTCTGCAACAATAGATAATATATTGTTGTCTATATTTATGTCGAAATTAGATTTTTCTAATCCTGGAACTGCCATTTCTACAATGTATTCATTTGCAGTATCCTTTACATTTACAGCTGGCAGTGTTAAACCAGTATTAAAGTTTGACATAAATTCAGTTCCAAAACTTCTACCAAGAATATCATCAAACCAAGAAGGTAAACTTGGTAAGGCACTAAAATTTGAATCGATACTCTTTTTACTAACATTTCTGTTTGTTGGAATTAAAGTACTCATAACAAAATATATTAAAGTTAAACAATTAATTTTATTAACCATCTAACAAAAAAAATGCCAACTGTAAATAACTGAAAATATTTCAGTGTAAAACTGACAATTTTACATTACAAATACCATATTAACAAGATGTTAACTAATATTTAAGCAGCTCTTTAAGTACAATTTCAAACCTATTTTTTGCAAGATATTGGTCTTCTAGTTGCGACACAAAAGGGATTGGTGTTTCTAAACTAGCAACACGTTTTACTGGAGCATCTAAATGTTCAAAACAGTGTTCCATAATTAATGCAGAAATGTCAGAAGCAATACCACCAAACATAGAATCTTCTTGGAGTATTATGGCACGTCCAGTTTTATTTACAGATTTAAAAATAGTCTCTGTATCCAAAGGCTGTAGTGAACGTAAATCAATCACATCTGCATTTATGTCAGGATTTTTATCTAGCGTATCTAATGCCCAATGTACAGCAGCGCCATAAGATACTATAGTTACTTGATTACCTTCTCTTAAAAGCGATGCTTTACCAAACGGCAATGTGTAGTAATCGGTTGGAACTTCCTGCCTAATAGTTCTATATAATGCTTTATGCTCGAAAAACATGACAGGGTTTGGGTCATTAATTGCTGTTGCTAATAATCCTTTGGCATCATAAGGAAATGCAGGATATACTACTTTTAATCCTGGTGTTTTTGTAAACCACGCTTCATTGGTTTGTGAATGAAAAGGTCCTGCTGCTACTCCTGCTCCACAAGGCATTCGTAAAACTACATCAGCATTTTGATTCCATCTGTAATACGATTTTGCCAAATAATTAACCACAGGATTAAAACCTGATGTTACAAAGTCAGCAAACTGAAGTTCTACAACACTTTTTATTCCACAAATAGATAAGCCCATTGCAGCTTCAATAATAGCCGACTCACAAATTGGTGTATTCCGTACACGTTCTTTACCAAACTCTTTTAAAAAGCCATCTGTAATTTTAAAAACACCTCCATAATCTGCAATATCTTGTCCCATTATTACAAGACCTTTATGCTGTTTCATAGATTGTCGTAAACCATCAGAAATAGCATCTACAAAACGAAGTTCTTTAATTTTTTTATTGCTTTTAACTTCTTGATATACAAAGCTTTTATATACATCATTTAACTCAGTAGTTATACTTGCTTTAACTTCTACTTCATCAAATGCTTTTTTTAGATTTTCGTTAATTTCTTTTGAAATATTAGCTTTTATTTCGGTATCTTCTTTTTCGGTAAGTACTTTTTCTTTAAACAAATAATTAACGTAGTTTAAAATAGGATCTTTTGCTGCCCATTCATTTAAAAGTGATTTTGGAACATATTTAGTACCACTCGCCTCTTCATGCCCACGCATTCTAAAAGTCTTAAATTCTATTAAGATTGGTCTTGGACGCTTTCTAATGCTTTCCGTTAACTTCATGACCTTACTATAGACTTCAATAATATTATTGCCATCAATAATAAACGATTCTATACCATAGCCCTTTCCTTTATCGGCAATATGCTTGCAATTAAACTGTTCTGATGTTGGCGTGGATAAGCCATAGCCATTATTTTCAACACAGAATATTACAGGAAGTTTCCATACAGAAGCTACATTTAAAGCTTCATGAAAATCGCCTTCACTTGTACCTCCTTCTCCAGTAAAAACTGCTGTCACTTGTTTTTTATTCTTCAAAAGGTTTGCCAGTGCTATCCCATCGGCAACACCCAATTGAGGTCCCAAATGTGAAATCATTCCTATAATATTAAACTCTTGTGTACCAAAATGAAAGGAACGATCTCTTCCTTTTGTAAACCCATTGGCTTTTCCTTGCCATTGCGAAAACAAACGGTATAATGGGATTTCTCTAGTAGTAAAAACACCCAGATTTCTATGCATTGGTAAAATATATTCATCCTTTTGCATTGCCATAGTAACACCTACAGAAATAGCTTCTTGACCAATACCAGAAAACCATTTTGAAATTTTACCTTGTCGTAAAAGAATAAGCATCTTCTCCTCTATCATTCGAGGTTTTAGCATGTTCTTATACAGAGATACTAAGGTATTACGGTTTAAATTTCTTTTATCGTAATTAATAAGTTGTTTTGTACTAGCTGTACTGCTCATGTTGTTTATTTGGTATATCAAAAGTAGCGAAATTATGGTTATAGTTTTAAAGTTTTCGTTTTAAACGATATTTAGTATCGCACTAATTTTATATATATTTGTTGTTCTGCAATTAATTTGCCTTAAAGCATATGGACTTAAAAGACCAATTAAAAAATTTATTCCCTGAACATGTTCCTAAGAAAAGTATTGAAAGTACTGATGCCTCTAAAGAAATATGGATGCAAGAAGACCCTATACTTTGCAAATATGAAAAACGAAAAGGGAAACCTATTACCATATTAGAAGGTTATACAGGAGCAACTGAAGACTTTAAAGCCTTGGCCAAAGAGCTCAAAACTAAGCTAAGTGTTGGTGGTAGTTTTAAAGATGATAAAATTATTATCCAAGGCGATTATCGGGACAAAATAATGGCCTTACTTAAAGAAAAAGGGTTTAATGTAAAACGTGTTGGAGGATAATATTTATGGACATACTTCATATAACTAACGGCTCTAGTTTAACCAACCATTTACAAGATTTAAACATTACAAGAGATATCCTCACTTGGCATGAAATGCTGTGTGAAGGACCTACTGTTAAAAAATTAGATTCTGATGCCTTTATTAATGCTCGAAAATCTTTTTTAAATACTACATACAATATCGAAATTGATATCGAAGAGTATAAAAAAGAGATAGATAAACTCAATCACACAAATAATTATTCCGAAATAGTATTATGGTTTGAATACGATTTATTTTGCCATATTAATATGATAGCTGTGATTAGCCTGTTACTACAAAAACAAATTACACTTCCTATTTATCTAGTTTGTAGTGGTAGGGTTAAAACTTCTAAAGACTTAAAGGGTTTATCTGAACTATCACCAGAACAACTTCGCCAACATTATAAGGATAAAATTCTTTTAACTAAAGAAGATTTAGAATTAGCAAAAACGCTTTGGGATATTTATTGCGGTACAGATCATAATTTATTAAAACCTTTTATAGTTACAAGCTCTTCGTTTAAATACATGAGTAATTGCTTAAAAGCACACTTAAAACGTTTTCCAGATTCTAAAAATGGACTAAGTGCATTAGAACAAAATATTTTAGATATTGTAAAAAGTAATACTATAAAATCTAAACACCATCTTTTGGGCTATGCTCTAAATTATCAAGGATATTACGGCTATGGAGATATACAATTTGAAAGAATGATTGAAAACCTCAGTATCTTTTTCTTTGAAGATGAAAATAGCATTACACTTAATAGAAAAGGACATGATGCCTTAATGAGCCAGACTAATTTTGCAGAAGCAGTGAATAATGATATTTATCTTGGAGGTGTTAATAGACTAGATTATCAATTTGACAAGTTGCAAAATAAGCTTGTTAAATCGCATTCAAATGTTCATTAATAAATTAATTATTCAATGACAACTATTAACATTGGAGGTGTTCCAGAGCATTTTAATCTAGCATGGTATCTTACACTAAAAGCAGGCGCTTATAAAAAAGTAGGTATTAATCTTCGTTGGAAGGATTACTATGGAGGTACAGGGCAAATGTGCAATGCACTTCGAAATAAAGATATAGACATTGCTGTAATCCTTACTGAAGGGATTGTTAAAGATATCATTGCAGGTAACCCAAGTAAAATTGTTCAAGTATTTGTAAAATCTCCATTAATTTGGGGAATTCATGTAGCTAATAATGCTTCATATAAAACTATTGAAGATTTGCGAGGGACAAAAGCAGCTATAAGCAGATTTGGATCTGGTTCTCATTTAATGTCATATATCAATGCACAAAATAATGATTGGGACATAGAAACCGATTTGAACTTTGAAATTGTAAAGAACTTAGAAGGTGCAATACAACATCTTACCAATGGTTCTGCAGATTATTTTTTATGGGAAAAGTTTACCACAAAACCCTTGGTAGACAACCATACGTTTAGAAGACTAGGCGATTGTCCGTCTCCTTGGCTCTGTTTTGTAATAGCTGTAGAGAAGAATTTTTAAAATCGCATACTAATCACTTAAAAACCATTTTAAATATTATTAATACAACTACTTCACTATTTAAAGATATTCCATCTATCGACGTTACGATTGCAAATAGATACAAACAGCAACTTAATGATGTAAAACAATGGCTAAATCTTACCCATTGGTCTCAAGATAATATTGAAAAAGATACTATAGAGCATGTACAAAACCAATTACTTGCTTTAGATATAATCCCAGAAAAATGGGAATATTCAGACCTCGTTACTACGCTTTAGCACACAAAAATAACTATAATTTTTATTTATAGGTAGGGTTTTTTTTCATTGAATTGTTATATATACGTATGATTACGTATTGTTTGGTAAGTATTTTTTTTGTATATTGTAACATATTGACTACAATACGTATACGCTTTATCGTTTTTATTTGTTTTTAATCGATATATTTTGTATTTTAGCCGAATAATTGTAACCCAAATCGGATTATATGATATATACAATTACCATCACAATTTTTGTTCTTGTCGCTATTAATTTTATTTTATTAGTATGTAGTTGCAATAAAATAAAGAAAATCAAGCGTTTAAAGAGTAAAAGAGTAAATAAACCATTTACTAGAACCATCAGGACTACCAGTCCACAGCTGCCAAACCATTTGTCTCCAACAGGGAGTTAGTTTTACTAAAGTGTTTATTGCCAAACCAGAACCCTCTATTTGCACTTAAAGGCGAAGGATGTCCACATTGCAGTATGTAATGTTTTGTGGTATCTATCAGACTTGCTTTTTTCTTTGCAAAACCACCCCAGAGTAAAAACACAACATCTTTTTTTTGTTTAGATATACAGTTAATAACACTATCTGTAAACTGTTCCCAACCTTATTTTGATGACTTCCAGCCAGATGCGCTCTAACCGTTAAAGTAGCATTTAATAACAATACACCTTGCTTAGCCCAACGCTCCAAATTACCACTTTTTGGATATGGCTTGTTTAAATCTGTTTCAATTTCTTTAAAGATATTTTTTAAGGATGGTGGATGTACAATACCATCTGCAACTGAAAAGCACAAACCATTAGCCTGTCCTATACCATGGTAAGGATCTTGTCCAATAATAACCACTTTAACATCGTCAAAAGGGCAATACTCAAAAGCATTAAAAATAGATTTTCCTGGCGGATAGCATGTAAACTGCATGTATTCTGACCTTACAAAGGTTGTTAGATTCTTAAAATATGCCTTATCGAACTCTTGTTGTAAATAAGGCTGCCAACTTTTATGGATGTTAACTTTCATACCAGCAAAAATATCATAATTTTTATAAAATATGCATGAGTAAAGTTTGGACATAGTGGCATTTTTAAATAAAAAAACTAACTTGGCTACTGTTTTATATATGCATTAAAATAATTGATTATGTAAATTGTTTGTAATTTGAAGCAATGAAACAGATAAAAAAACATATACTTATAATTTTCGTTCTTACTTTTTTGATTTCTTGTAATTCAGGATATCAAAAAGAGAAAGGAAAATGGGTCTGGATTTCATATGATGAAGCTGTTGGAAAAAGAGTGAATCAAATTGATGAGCACGACTTTGAGAGTTTTCAAATATTGGATGATGAGAATTATGCAAAAGACAAAAATTCAGTATTTCATATTAGAAATAAAATCAAAAATGCTGACCCAAACTATTTTGAATTAATTGATAATGGATATTCAAAAGATAAATACAGCGTATATCTCGATGATGAAATGGTGATTTTTGCAAATCCCAAATCATTTCAGTTACTACAATTTCCATATTCAAAAGATGATTCCCATGTGTTTTGTGGCACTCTTCCTTTAAATCTTGAAAAAAGCGAAATAGAAGAGTTTAAAGTAACAAATATTAATGAATCAATGTCTAACACAACATCAAGCATATTGCTGTCTCATTTTGTTAAATATAATCCTGAATACAAATGGCTTGACACATTGAATATTGATGGAATAATCATCGGAAAATGGGCAACTGGGGAAACTAAAAACAAGAAATTTAAAGGATTTAAGGAATTGAAAGAATAAAAAACTAACTTCGTTTATCGTAAGATATAATTGAACCTGTACTCAACTTGATTGAGTATTAAAACGAATAATATCTTAACAATAAGCATTATTCCAAAAACTAATCTTTCAATTAGAATATTTATATTTACTTATTATATTAAAATTAGTGTTACAACAGCTTTCCTATGACTAAAAAAATTGTACTACTAGCCGGTTTAGGCGATTCTACAACCTTTATGTATAATGGTTTAAAAGACGAGTTTAACATTAGTAACGTAATTATTGAGGCCTCCAGCAGTCGTAAAAAACTCCTAAAGCGACGGTTAAAACGATTAGGTTTGGTTACCGTATTTGGGCAATTATTATTTCAAGTACTTTATGTGCCTTTACTAAGAAAATTATCTCTAAAGCGCATTCACGATATAAAAAACAGTTATCACTTAGACGATACGGCCGTTGATAATGAGAAAGTAATACGTGTAACATCTGTAAATTCTGATATATGCTTACAAACACTAAAACAACTAAACCCTGATGTAATAATTGTGAATGGCACAGGAATCATCTCTAAAAAAGTATTGAACAGTATTGATGCCACTTTTATTAATACACATGCAGGCATCACGCCAAATTACAGAGGTGTTCACGGTGGTTATTGGGCTTTGGCTAACGATGACAAAGCAAACTGTGGTGTAACAGTACATTTAGTAGATCCAGGAATAGACACTGGAGGTATTTTATACCAAGCACTTATTGAGCCCACAAAACAAGATAATTTTACTACATACACCTATCTGCAAATTGGAGAGGGTATACAATTAATGAAAAAAGCCATAAACAGTTACTTGAACGGAAATTTAAAAGCACAAGAAAGTACTACCAATAAAAGTGCACTATGGTATCATCCAACATTATGGTATTATCTATCAAAAAGACTGTTTAAAGGTGTAAAGTAAGACTGCTACTTTCTAAGGATAACTTCTCAATAAGAATATTTACCTTTGTTACCTTAAAAAAAGATTCTCCTGCATAGGTAAATGGCATAATGATAAATATTCATAAAAAAACATTACAAGATTTAGAGTTTAATACAGTACTCCAACAAGTAAGCACCTATTGTGTTAGCAATTTGGGTAAAGATGAAGTGCTTAATATTGCGCCTTTTAAATCTAAAGAGACGCTGCTTAAATCTTTAAACCAAGTCAATGAGTATGTATCGTCCTTTGAGAACGATAATCGCATTCCTAATCATGGATTTGATGAGATAACCGAAGCTATAAAACTTCTAGGCATTGAAAATTCATTTCTTGAGATTGATAGCTTTCGCAAAATTGCTGCAATTTCAGAAACTTCAAATACCCTTATCATCCATTTTAAAAAATTTGAAGAGTATTATCCTACTTTGCACATTGACGCTTCTCAAATAGAACTCACTACGCTAATTATAGAACAAATTAATGCAGTTATTAATAAGTTTGGTGAGATTAAAGATGATGCCAGTGAAACACTTTACAGCATTAGAAAAACCATCAATTCCTTAAATGGTAAGATTAATTCTAGTTTTACAAGTGCTTTAAATAGATACCATGGTCAAAATTTTCTTGACGACATTAGAGAATCTGTCGTTGAAAACAAACGTGTATTAGCTGTAAAAGCAATGTACAGACGTAAAGTAAAAGGGGCTATACTTGGGGGCAGTAAAACAGGGAGCATTATTTATATTGAACCCGAAGCAACCTTACAATTTCACAGAGAATTAAATAATTTGCAGTATGAGGAAAAAGAAGAAGTAAATAAAATTCTCAAGGAGCTTACAAATTTTATCCGGACTTATAAGCCCTTATTACTACAGTATCAAGAATTTTTAACAACTATGGATATTGTATATGCCAAGGCCATGTACAGTAAATCTATAAATGGTATTTTACCAAAGCTAACAAACCACAGATATTTATACCTTAGAGAAGCATTTCACCCAATTTTATTATTAAATAATAATGAAAAGGGCGAAAAAACATTTCCACAAACAATTGAGATTTCTAAAGATAGCCGCATTATTGTTATCTCAGGACCAAATGCTGGTGGCAAAAGTATTACACTAAAAACCGTTGGTTTATTACAAGTAATGTTGCAAAGCGGACTATTAATTCCTGCCCATGAACGCAGTGAGATGTGTTTATTTGATAGAATACTTAGCGATATTGGCGATAATCAATCTATAGAAAACCATTTAAGCACCTATAGTTATCGTTTAAAGCAAATGAACTATTTTCTCAAAAAGTGTAATAAGAACACCCTTTTTTTAATAGATGAGTTTGGAACAGGAAGCGACCCAGAATTAGGAGGTGCACTTGCCGAAGCATTTTTGGAAGTGTTTTACGAACGTGAAGCCTTCGGATTAATAACAACACATTACAGCAATTTAAAGTTACTTGCAAACGAGTTGCCTAATATGAAAAATGCCAATATGATGTTTGATGATAGAAGTTTAGAACCTCTATACAAACTTATATTAGGCGAAGCAGGAAGCTCATTTACTTTTGAAGTCGCGCAAAAAAATGGCATTCCTTACAGTTTAATCAATAGAGCTAAAAAGAAGATAGAACGCGGTAAAGTTAGATTTGATAAAACCATCGCCAAACTTCAAAAGGAACGTTCAAAACTGGAGAAAACAGAACGCTCACTTAAAATAAATGAACAAAAGAAACTCGCTGAAGCTGATAAATTAGAAGGTATTAATGAAAAGATTCAGAAAAAATTAGAGAGCTATCAAGAATTATATGACAGTAACCAAAGACTAATATACTTAGGTCAAAAAGTTAATGATATCTCTGAAAAATTCTTCGAGAACAAACGTAAGCGTGAATTGTTGGATGAGTTGTTTAAATTGGTTCAAATTGAAAACTCAAAGCGTAAAAAAATCCCAGTTAAGCAAAAGAAAGCCATAAAAGCAAAGGAGAAACAGATAAAGGAAGAGGTTGAAAAGAAGGTGACTATTATTAGAAAAAAGAAAAAAGCTGCCAAATATAAACCTAAAGAAGAACCGAAACCAAAACCTATTTTAAAGGTTGGTGATAGAGTCCGTTTGGAAGATGGACGCGCTGTAGGAAGCATAGACAAGATTGAAAAAAATAAAGCTATTGTAAATTATGGCATGTTTACAACCAATGTGAGTATGGATCAATTAGAATTAGTAGAATCCAAATAAAGGATGGAAGCGTTACCCAAACATAAAAAACTAATATTATTTGATGGCGTTTGTAACCTTTGCAATGCATCAGTGCGATATGTTATAAAGAGAGATAAAATGAATGTGTTTATGTTTACGCCTTTGCAATCTAAAATAGGTGGCGAAATTATTAGTATATATAATATCGATACTCATAAAACAGATTCCATTTTGCTTTATGAACACGATAAAGGGATTTCGTATAAATCTACTGCAGCTTTAAAAATAGCTTCTAAACTTGGATTTCCTACAAATATCTTAACTGTTTTTCTTATTGTACCAGCTTTTATCCGCAATTGGTTTTATGATTTTATAGCTAGGAATAGATATAAGTGGTATGGAAAAAAAGAAGCATGCATGCTTCCAAATCCTGAAATAAGCGCTAAATTTTTAACATAACAAAGCCCTGAATTATAATAACTCAAGGCTTCTAGCATTTAACGCAATTGACACGGTAAATGTTTAATCTTAGCACACTTATTTTGGTTGAAGTAAATATATTTAGGTTTTCTCTAGCAACGTAATTTTTTCGTTTAAATCCATAATTTAATTGTTGAAATTAAATATGCTAGACATGTTAGAATAAATGAATCTATTTCCAATCAGATATTTAACAAAATAATTAATTTAAGCATAACTAATGCTATTTAACGTGAGTTCGATATAAAAAGTTATAATATTAAATTTAAAACTTTACTAGTATTAATGAAAAGCTTGTCTTTCCCGTGTGT
>UOEB01000323.1_pt1 | contig 11625 bp, 10 predicted proteins | sample 1989961 | NCBI WGS metagenome assembly UOEB01 (sample SAMEA4712198, study PRJEB27164) | hydrothermal vent metagenome | biome: marine basaltic hydrothermal vent biome; feature: marine hydrothermal vent; material: mineral | place: Pacific Ocean | collected 2011-06-14/2011-07-23 | depth 1691 m | reverse complement strand
TTTTTAATTTCAAGCCAATTAATTCCATATTGGTCTCATTTAAATGAAACAAATACATATGCTGAGGCGATATATTTTCTAAATACTCAGCTTTAGATAATACACCTTCCCAAACCAAATCGCTAAAGGTGTCTAATTCTTGTTCTGCCAATTCGGGTTTATTGGCTTTAATATTACTCCACTCTTCAGCAGTAACAGATTGTGTTGCTAAAAAGTTAATGAACTCTTTGTGTAATTCTTCAAATTGTTCTTTTGATAATCTTGTGTACTTCATTTTATTGTATAAGATCTCGAAGTGAAATTCGAAATATCAAATGAGATCCCGCTCTTCAGCGGGATTAGTTCAACTAAGCATTTCAAAAACTTAACAGTTTTTAAAATCAAGTTTCACTAAAAAAAATGCGCTCTTTATATAAAGAGCGCAAATTTAATGATATATATTTTATTTTCTTAGAAAATGTAACGTAAACCAAACTGCATTTGCCATCTAGAAGCTAAACTAGAATCATAACCAAATGTGTCTGTTTGATTTGTGTTAAACGTATAGGTTGGATTACCACTACCATCAACAGAAACACCAATAGGTTGAATGTTATTAGGTTGTTGAATTAATCCCCATTCTGAACTTAACAGATTTCCAATATTTAAAATATCTATACTAAATTGAATAGTATTTGTTTTATCGCCAGAAACTTTAAAGTTAAAATCTTGTAAGAATTTAACGTCCCATTTACCTCTCCAAGGAGCAAGTGCTCCGTAACGTTCAGCATACTGACCTCTACGACCACTAAGGTAGTTGTCTTGTGCAATAAATGCATCGAAAGCAGCACCTTGACCAGCTCCAGAGAAAGTCATTTGATTAATCTCTGAAGATGTTGGAATATAAATTAAATCATTAATACGTGATCCGTCTCCATTAATATCACCACCATAAACGTAATTAAAACGTCCGCCTTGTGCATATTCAAAGAATGTAGAAATTGTAGTAGACCATGCATCGTTACCATAAGTCCATTGTTTACTTGCAACACCAATAAATCGATGTGTATTTCCGTATTTAGAGTACCCTAATACATCTATATTAGCATCACCTACAATTGGATTCCCTGCAAAAGCATCACTAGTAATTTCAGCTTCAATTGAATTTACATCTTTAGCATTTAAATAGCTATAGGCTAACATGACATACAACCCATCATTAAATGTTTTCTGCGCTTTTATAGACGCATTCCAAATTCTACCTTTATCAGAATTAGTAAATACAAAAGGACCAGCTCCAGCTCCAAATGGAGTAAGCACATCACTTGGTGTATAAATGGCTCTATTATCAACCCCTCCTAAAGTACCAGAAGGAGCATCTAAGCCCCAATTTTGAACACTTGGCCCATTGATATCTTTAGTATAAGACACATCAGCAGTTACAATTAAACCATCTTCAAATCGTTTATCAACACCAAAATTAGTTCGCCAAACTTGTGGGAATTTATAAGCAGGATCTACAGCTTGCAAGAAAAAAGCATCAGGTGCAGCAACTTGATTTCCTAACCATACAAAAGGAAAACGTCCAGTAAACGTTCCTGTACCTCCACGAAGTTGGAATGTATCATCTCCTTTTACATCATAATTAAAACCAACCCTAGGTGAGTATAACCACTTATTTGTTGGCATTTGTGTATTATCTATTAATACTGTTTCCCCAGTATTAGGGTTACGATAAGGAATATTTGGTAATACAAATCCTCTATCTATAACATTTTGAGCTTTCTGGGCAGTATCAAAAAATAAAGGTTTGTCAAAACGTAAACCATAGGTTAACTTAAATCTATCACTAACGTTCCATTCATCTTGTGCATAAAATGACATTTGTCCAACATTAGTTTCTGCCAAAGCCCATCCTCCAGGAGTGCCTTCAGGGTTAGCATTATTAGCATCAAAAGTAGCTTGTGCATTCGCAATAGCAGCTATATAATTTGTGGCATCAAAAGCGTTGATATCCACACTACCAAAAAGATCAAATCCATAACTGACTAAATTAAATGAGTTATTAAATTGAAACTTTTCAAATGCAACGCCAATGGTATAAGTATGGTCTCCTTTATAAAAGTTTAAATTATCTGTAAATTGAAATACTTTTTGATTCAATCTGTTATGAACTGAAAATGGTTCATGACCAACAATGATATAAGGTGAACCATCTTTAGTTATATTAATTGATGGTGCTGGTGTTGAAAATGGATTTCTAAAATCATTAAAATTAGTATAACCCATTTGCATTTTGTTCGAAGCATTATCAGATAGTGTTGAATTTAACTCCAATTGAATAGACTGTAATTTATTATTTATTTGATACCCTGAGTTTTCAAATTGTAATGTAGAAGCACTTGGTCCTCTAAAAGCAATGGCCGTTGGATGTGCAGGTTTATCTTGTGAAGCATTTAAATAATTATATATAATTGAAAAACGATTATTATCGTTAATATTCCAATCTAACTTGAAAATACCTTTAGTGGAATTCGATTTATGTAAAAAGCCTTCATAAGCTCCTGTATCGTATCCTATGGCTGCAAAAGCGTCTCTTACCATTATTAAATCACTTTCTAATACTCTAGATTCATTAACAGCTCCAGAACCTGTATTTGGCAACCAATTTTGACCTAAATCAGTTCTATCATCTTGTTCAAAATTAGCAAAAAAGAACAATTTATTTTTTACAATAGGACCACCAATGCTAACACCAAATTGTTTTTGGTCTAATTTTGCTTTAGGCAATTTGTCTCCTTTAATTTTTCTCCCTGTCATATCTTCATTTCTAAAGAATCCATATACAGTTCCCTTAAACTCGTTAGTACCGCTTTTTGTAACAGCATTAACAGATGCGCCTGTAAAACCAGATTGTGTAACATCGTAAGGTGCGGTAGTTACTTGTATTTGCTCAATAGCATCAATAGAAACTGGTTGTGCATTGGTTTGACCACCCGGAGTTGCTGCATCCAAACCAAATGGGTTATTAAAAATAGCACCATCTAAGGAGAAGTTATTAAACTGGTCGTTTCTACCTCCAAAAGAACCATTGCTTGCAGTTGGCTCTAATCTTGTAAAATCAGATTGAGATCTAGAAATAGTTGGTAAACGCGTTAATTCTCTACGACCAATACTGGTTTCTGCTCCAGTACGGTCACTGCCAAACGTGCCAGTACCTCCAGTGCCTTGAATAACTATTGCATCTAGTAGCTGGTTATCAGCAATCATTTGCGTATCAAAATTTTGTGTTTTACCTAATGTTAAAAACACATTAGTGTAGGTTTGCTCTTTATAGCCAACATAACTAACAGTTATAGTATATGGACCACCAACTCTTAGGTTAAGCAAATTATACCTTCCATCAAAGTTAGTTGCAGCACCATACTTAGTACCTGTAGGTGTGTGAATAGCTACAACATTCGCTCCAGGTAATGGTTGCGAATTCTCATCTAAAATTAATCCTTTAATATTAGAGGTAGTTACTTGCCCAAAAGCAATAATACCTACAAATAAAAACAGAATAGAAAAAATAGTTTTTTTCATTGAATCATTATTTAATTAATACTTTTTTGATATAGTTTGGTAAATTTAATACAAAAAAACCGCTCATTGAGCGGTTTATTCTAAAATTTTAAAGATTTACTAGCAAAAAGCTAATAAATAATTACTTAGCCTGAGGTACAACTTCAAAAGCCAAATCCACAGATACTTCTCTGTGCAATCTAACTACTGCATTGTATTTACCTAAACGCTTAACGCTTCCTCCAATTACATTGATAAACTTTTTATCAATACTGTGTCCTGCCTTTTCTAAAGCATCGGCTACATTAATGTTATTTACTGATCCAAATAATTTATCACCAGTACCTACTTTAGCAGCAATTTTAATTTCTAAAGCTTTTACTGCTTCAGCAATTTTATTTGCATCATCTACAATTTTTTGTTCTTTAAAAGCACGTTGCTTTAAATTTTCAGCTAATACTTTTTTTGCTGAACTTGTAGCTAAAATAGCTTCTCCTTGCGGAATTAAATAATTTCTACCATAACCGTTCTTAACTGTTACAATATCGTCTTTAAATCCTAATCCTTCAACGTCTTGTCTTAATATAAGTTCCATAGTTATAATAGTTTTATTTCAATAAATCTGCTACATAAGGCATTAAAGCCAAGTGACGTGCTCTTTTTACAGCTACGGCTACCTTTCTTTGGTATTTCAATGAAGTACCTGTAAGGCGTCTTGGCAAGATTTTACCTTGTTCGTTTATAAATCGCATTAAAAAATCTGGGTCTTTATAATCAACATATTTGATTCCAGACTTTTTAAACATACAATACTTCTTTTTCTTGGTAGTATCTATGTTAAGCGGAGTTAAATATCTAATTTCTCCGTCTTTCTTTCCTTTGGCTTGTTGTTCTATATTAGACATAATTACGCTTTTTCTTTAAGTTTAACTCTTCTTCTTTCGGCCCAAGACACAGCATGCTTGTCTAGTTTTACAGTTAGATAACGCATAAAACGCTCATCACGTTTAAATTCCACTTCTAATGGGTTAATAACTTCACCAGCAACGGTGTACTCAAATAAGTGATAAAAACCACTTTTTTTGTTCTGAATTGGATACGCTAATTTTTTTAGCCCCCAATCTTCTTTTGATACCATCTTAGCTCCTTTAGAAACAAGAAAATCTTCGTATTTCTTTACTGTTTCCTTTATCTGAGTGTCAGATAAAACGGGATTCAAGATGAAAACAGTTTCGTAATGATTCATATTATAAATTTTTATTTATTTAAAATGGCTGCAAAAATAGGTATTTATAATGGTTTAGGCAACATTTTAAAAGCTATTTTATTGAAATAGTTGTAATGTTAAAATTGTGTTAAATAAAACACTTTATCGATGTTTTTTGGTTTTTAACCGAATTTTTTGTACTATTGTCGATATCTTAACCTAAAACAAGAAATGTTATGACTTTAAACTGTGTTGTTGTAGATGACTCCGCAATCCAACGCTTATCTATTGTCAAGTTGGTAGAGAATCACCCTTCTCTTAACTTGATTGCAGAGTATAGTAGCGCCTTAGAGACCAAAAATGGACTTAATACTCACAAAGTAGATATTATCTTTTTAGATATCGAAATGCCTGTTTTAAATGGTTTTGAATTACTAGATGTACTAAATAATAAACCCCAAATTATTTTTGTAACTGGTAAGACAGAATATGCATTTAAAGCCTTTAATTACGATGCTACAGATTATTTACAGAAGCCCATTACTAGAGAGCGCTTCAATACTGCCGTAGATAAAGCTTTAGAGCAGCATAAATTAACGCTGGACTTTAAAGAAACGGATGGAGAACACATCTTTGTAAAGAGTAATCTTAAAAAACGTAAAGTTTATATTAAAGATATTAAATGGATTGAAGCTCTTGGTGATTATGTAAAATTAGTTACTGAAGAAAATAGCTTAGTCGTTTTATCTACTATGAAAGCTTTCGAAGAAGAGTTACCTGATGGTAAGTTTTTAAGAATTCACAAATCGTATATTGTGAATTTGGATAAAATTGACCGTTTCAATAGTAAAAATGTTGAAGTTGGTGCTTACGAAATCCCTTTAAGTAGAAATAAAAAGACGCAATTAGTAGATGCTTTAAATAATATTTAAACAACTAATAATTATCGACATTTAAAATTACTTTAATTGGACGGAAATCTTTTATACTTAAGAAGCTATTTCTTGCTTTAAGAATAGCTTCTTTTGTTTTTTCTAAAGATTGATTTTTAGGAATCTTGATTAAAATATTTTTGTGATATTGGTTTCTTATTCGTGATACTGGTGGAAATTCTGGCCCCAGAACATGTTGCGCAAATAATTGTCTCAACAATTTTGCAAGCCATTCTGCACCATCATTAACTTTGTTATAATCACGATGTTTTAAAGTGATTTTTATCAATCTGTATAGTGGTGGATATTTATAATTATACCGTTCGTCCAATTGCTCATTGTACATGGATTCATAATCGTTGTTTGACACCTGTTGCAATATTTTGTGATAGGGATTATAGGTCTGAATCAATACCTTTCCGCGTTCATCAGTCCGTCCTGCACGTCCTGCTACTTGCTGCATTAATTGATAACTACGCTCATGTGCTCTAAAATCAGGGAAATTCAGCATATTATCGGCATTCATAATACCTACAAGCTTTACATTTCTAAAATCAAGCCCCTTAGTAAGCATTTGTGTTCCTACTAAAATATCAATCTCATGCTGTTCAAATGCAGTAATAATTTTTTCGTAACCATATTTTCCTCTTGTAGTATCTAAATCCATTCGAGCAACTTTACTATCTGGAAACAATAGTTTAACCTCCTCCTCTACTTGTTCAGTACCAAAGCCTTTACTGTCTAACTCCGTACTTCCACAAGCCAAACAATTAATAAGCATTGCCATTTTATAACCGCAATAATGACAACGTAATTGCTTGGTATATTGATGGTAGGTTAAACTTACATCACAATTTGGACATTGTGGCGAATGCCCACAAGTATTGCACTCTACAATTGGTGAGAATCCACGACGATTTTGAAATAATATAATTTGAAAATTATTATCTAAAGCATCTGTTATCTCCTCAATAAGCCGATCGCTAAAATGCCCTTTCATACGCTTTCGCTTATACTTATCTTTAATATCAACCAATTCAATTTCTGGCATCAAGACATTATTGTAGCGCAAATTAAGCTCTGCAAAACCATATTTTTTCTCATTTATGGCGTTAAAATAACTTTCAATACTAGGTGTTGCAGAACCTAATAGCGTTTTTGCATTAAACAAGTTTGCTAAAACTATGGCTGTATCTCGAGCATGATAGCGAGGTGCAGGATCAAATTGCTTGTAGGATTGCTCGTGCTCTTCATCAACAATGATTAATCCTAAATTAGAAAATGGTAACAAAACGGATGAACGTGCTCCAAGAATAATTTGTGCTTTATCCGATTTTTGTAAAACCTTATTCCAAACCTCAACGCGTTCATTTAAGGAATATTTTGAATGGTAAACAATTACTTTTTCGCCAAAATAATTTTGTAATCTACTAACCAATTGCGTGGTTAATGCTATCTCTGGAACTAAATATAAGACCTGTTTTTTTTGTTCTAAAACCGACTCCATGAGTTTAACATAGATTTCAGTCTTCCCTGAAGATGTAACACCGTGTAATAATGTAACATTTTGGTTTTCAAAACTTTTATTAATTTTAATTAAAGTATCAATTTGATTACTATTTAAAGTTTTTAAAGCTTCATTTTCTTCTCCAGAATATGAAACTCTATCGGTTTGAATGTGATAGTCTTCAAAAATTTGTTTATCAATTAATACTTTAATTTGAGTAGATGTGGCTTTACTTTTTAAAACCAAATCAGAGACCTTTATAGGTTTTTTAGAAGTCGTAGCAAGCGAGAAATAGGTCATTACAATCTCTTTTTGCTTAGGTGCTCTACTTAAATTTTCTAATAAGTTTTGTAATCCAGCATCTGAATTAAATTCCTTATTTAGCCTAACATATCTAACTAACTTTGGCTTATATTTTTCGTAAATCTCTTCTTCAACTTTAATAACTTCTGTTTCTAGCAACTGCTTTAAAACTGGTAGTACATTCTTTTTATCAAGAATTTTAACAATATCATGAATATGTAATGTAGATTGGAACTGCAACGCTTCATACACCAAAAATGCATCATCTTTAAGCTGTGAATCATCAATTAGCGCATCATTATTTAGAGACACAATAGTTTCACTCTCCAACAAAAACGCACTAGGCAATGCTGCTCGTAATACATCACCAAGAGTACACATATAATATTTAGCAATCCAATGCCATAGCTTAATTTGATGCTCTGTTACTATAGGGCTTTCATCTAATATTTGATGAATAGACTTCGCCTGATAAATCTCCGGAGCATTTTGATGAATGTTATGGACTAAGGCTGTATATATTTTGCTTTTACCAAAAGGTACAGCAACTCGCATTCCTCTTTTAAGAAAACCGGACTCTGCGTTTGTAATACTGTACGTAAAAAGGTGTTCTAGTGGAATTGGAAGTATGACGTCTATAAAATATTGCATTACCCCAAAGGTAAAATGTTTCCACAAAAAAACCACTTATACTTAGAGTGGTTTTTATAATTCTTGAAATTTACTTTACTCTAATCCAATATTGTGATGCATATAAAAAAGAAAAATAACCTCGCACTTGAAGTAGGTCAGGATTATCTTTATAAATAACTAACCTGCATCTATATTTTTTGCCTCGCTCTGGATCAAAAATAGTCCCGCCTTTATAAACATTGCCTACTTTTTTCATAGACTTTATTAATACTAAACCCATTACTGGAGTATTATATTCATCTCCATGACACTTTTTACACAATGCGTCTCTTTTCTTAGGATCTAAAATATCTACAACCTTTCCGAAAATTTTTCCGTTATCCTCATAAATTTCCACAATAGATTTCTCTTCTCCCGTTTCCCCATCAACGGTTTTCCATTTTCCAAATATGCCTTGAGCAGACACAGAAAATGGTAAAACAAACATTAAAAACAGAAACAAAAACACCTTCATTATAACTTAGTTCTCTTTTTTAAACGATTTAAAGAAGCATTTAGTTCATAACCCAACAATAAAATATTGGAGTTAAGCCATAAATAAAGTAGTAATATTAATAAAGCACCAATAGAACCATACAATTTATTGTACTGCGAGAAATTTTCAATATATATTCCAAATAAATAAGATGTTAATATAATAAGTAAGGTTGTAAACAATGCTCCAATGGAGAAAAAACGAGAAAGTTTACCTTCTTTTGTACCAAAATAGTATAGTGTTGCTGTAGTTATGTAAATCATGATTACAAAAAACAAATACTTAGCAACAACAATTCCTGTTTCGCTTTGATTTTGACCTATAATCCCTCTATTTTCAAGATTTTGTATCACATAAATATTAAAATATGCAATTACGACAACTGTTACTATAACTAGCATCGCTAAAATTATAGCCACTCCAGTAGCATATAAATATTGTTTAAAAATATTACGATTAAATTGCGTATGATAAGAGTTTTCAAACCCTGAAAATACAGAGTTTACGCCATTTGCCATTAATAGTATAGATAATAAAAACACCGAAGAAAGCAAACCTCCTCTATTGGTGCTTTCAATATCTCCAAAAATATTTTTAAAGAAAAAATCGGAGGTGCTAGGAGGTAAAAATGATTTTAAAAACGTCATAAAATCATCATGAAAATTATCTATTGGCACATAAGGAATTAGAATCAACACAAAAATTAAGAACGGAAAAATAGCAGTAAAAAAACTAAACGCTATGGCTCCTGCTCTTGATGTTAATGCGCCTTTAACTATCCCAATGACATACATTTCAAAAAGATCGTAAATAGATAAGCCTTCAAAACCTGGGAGTTTAATTTTTTTAAGAACTCTAACCACCAAGTTAAGTATTGGTATTTTATCTAGTTTATCTTCTATGCGTTTGGTCATTTTAATCTATAGTATTCTTAAGCTCTTGATTAACTTTAAATTTCCATGAAATTAACTCACTTATGTTAGTGCCATAAGATGTTTGATTATATAAGTTATATATTTCAGTTTCATATTCTTTGTTATATTCAGAATAAATTTCATTGGCATACTTTTTCCAACTCTCAAAATCATAAAGCTGCTTTTTTTGGAAAGCTAGCCTTATTTTATCAGCATATATTTTAGTTAAATCAAAATGAATATTTGCCAATTTTAAACCATTTTTGTTTCTTTCTGAAGGCTGAACCGAAGAACATTGCGCATTAAACTCTGCGTTTACTTCAAACTTCCCCTTTTTTGAAAAGTACTTGGTGAAATCAAAATAAGCATCTATATAAGCACAAACATAAAATGGTAAACTAATTTTAGGAGCATCTTTAAAATCTTCCCAAACAAGTTCTCTATTTGAATTCCACAAAAAACTCTTTTCAAATGGTGTAACATTATCTATTTTAAAAACTTCAAAATCTATTTGAAAGCAAGTACTAAACCTTGGAGATATTTGCCTTGTTATTTTTACAACATTCCCTCCAATACTCCTAGCTCTACTTTTTGCAATGTTCAAAACAGTCTTTAGGCTACAATCAACTGTTGCTCCTCCATCTCTAATTTTAAATTCACCTAATTTTTCTTTTGAGATTGAATCAGGAATTTTCTTGCCTTCATTAAAAACAACCACACTCGTATTATCAGAAAGTGCAGGTAAAATTTTAAGTTCTGATAAGCTTTTAACATTCATAGCTGATTTACATCCAAATAAAACCAACAACACAATAATTAATAATACTCTATTCATTTTTTAACGCTTTTAAACTTAAGTCCATATTATATACCGAATGTGTTAAAGCACCACTTGAAATATAATCTACACCACACTTTGCGTATTTACGTATGGTATTTTCGTTAATCCCTCCCGATGATTCTGTTAAACACTGGTTGCCAATCATTGCTACAGCTTTTCGAGTATCAGCATAGTTAAAGTTATCAATTAAAATTCGATAAACACCTTCACTCTTCAAAATTTCTTCAATCTCATCAAGATTTCTAGCTTCTACTATAATTTTTAAGTTACGATTAGAATCTTTTAAATACTGCTTGGTTAAATCTATTGCTTTGGTAATACCTCCAGCAAAATCTATATGATTATCTTTAAGCATAATCATATCATATAATGCAAATCTATGATTCTCTCCACCACCAATTTTTACAGCCCATTTTTCTAAGGCACGAATTCCTGGAGTTGTTTTTCTGGTATCTAATATTTTGGTATTTGTACCATCTAATAAATCTACAAACTGCTTTGTTTTGGTAGCAATAGCACTCATACGTTGCATGGCATTTAGTACTAACCGCTCAGCCTTTAAAATAGATTGTGAAGCACCTTCAACATAAAATACAGTATCACCAAAAGACACCTCAGAGCCATCCTCAATAAGTGTTTCAACGGTAATATCTTTATCTATATAAGCAAACACTTGTTTCGCAAATTCAACGCCAGCAATTACACCTTCATCTTTCACTAGCAGTTTTGCTTTACCTTTTGCTGTAGCTGGAATGCAAGCTAATGAACTATGGTCACCATCACCAATATCTTCACGAATAGCATTAGCGATAATAATATCAATTTCTTTTTCAAATTGGACCTTGCTTATCATTACTTTTTCTTTATTGCTAAAATAGGAATTGATTTTTGAATTATGAATTACGAGTTACAAATTAAAAAAATCTGAAATCGTAAATCTGAAATCGTAATTTTGTTTTATGACTATAAAACTCCTGACCATAGGTAAAACCGATAACTTTTTTCTGAAACATTATATTTTGCTAGCATAATACACATTGCTTATCTATAATTTATTGTTTCGGGATTATAATAAGGTTAGAAATATTTTTTCAATTATATTTGAGAAATAACATTTAAATTAAACTCTTGATTAAATTTCATTCAACACCCATTAAAGTCTTTTTTATATTCTTTTCCGTTTTTGGTTTTTCACAACAAAAAATATATG
>UOEB01000248.1_pt1 | contig 11813 bp, 10 predicted proteins | sample 1989961 | NCBI WGS metagenome assembly UOEB01 (sample SAMEA4712198, study PRJEB27164) | hydrothermal vent metagenome | biome: marine basaltic hydrothermal vent biome; feature: marine hydrothermal vent; material: mineral | place: Pacific Ocean | collected 2011-06-14/2011-07-23 | depth 1691 m | reverse complement strand
CGTTTTTAGTAATTCCTATTGCAATTTTTGTAAGGCGTAAAAAAGACGAAAGAGATAATGATATTGTCGGGAACAGAATTAGAAAAACAAACAAATTGGCACTCTTGGTATTGGATATTTGCCTTGAGCAGAAGGTACAATTGTATATGAATCTGAAATGCTTCCTTGCATGCCTTTTAAGTTGGTTGATACATTTTCGCTATGCTCAGGTTCATAAACTTCTAAGGAACTAGGTAGTTTAAGTTTTGGCAATTTAAATAGTTTTAAATTGCCTTTTCCAATAACTTGAATCTTAGCCTGAAATGCTTCACTCGCTTTTAATTGGCGCTTATTGGTAGTTACCTTAAAATCAAAATCTCCAACGGCTCCAGAAAAACCTGTAGGCTTACCCTTCTCAGGTAATGGTTTCACATTAATGGTTCTATTCCCTGCGGCAACTGTTCTGTGTACAGTTTTCATCAGTCTACCACCAAAAATATCGCGCCTATTTGTTGGCACTCTTACTTTAATATCTAAAGTTAGTGGCTCAATATTTAATTTGCCTGTTTTTTGAGGATAGAGTACTGTTTTACGTAAAATAACATATCTATAATCTTCGCCTTTATAAGTGCTATTTACCAGTTTTAGTTCCTTCATATTAATGTTTTGGCTCCAAAAATCACTATATCTCGGGTTGTCTAATTCTCTCCATGTTTCTACTCCGGTATTTGGCGATATATACAGTTTATACACTATCGTAATCGCTTCGTTTAAATACGGATTTGTTTTAGAGATTTCAGCAACTAAATGAATATTCTGAGACGCTATATAATTAGGGTCGTTTGGATCTTTAGGCTTATCTACTGCAGCTGTAACCTGAATTTTAATAGGTAGTGTTTTATAGATTTCGCCTTTTATTTCAATTGTAGATTGATTAATAGTAAACGTTCCTCTCTTTTTAGGTGCTAAAAAATAACTATACGTTTTAGAAAATGATTTTACGCCATTTATCCAAGAATTGTTAATAGATTGACTTGGGCCTCCAACAATTGTAAAATTTTCGAAGCTTGGTGGAATAAAATTATCTCCATCCTTATTCATTATAAAATCTATCCGCAAACGTTCATTTATACCTAGTTTTTTCTTGCTCACTTTAGCTTCAAATGTAACTTGAGCAGAAGCAAAACTTGAAACTATTAGAAATAGAAGAAGTGCTATTTTGTTTTTAAAATTCATTTGAAATTAGTTTGAGATTTTCACTACCGTGAAAACGACAAATATAAAATTTACCAATCCTTTTCGGCTTTAACCTTTTTCCCTTTGGCTTTTTTAGCATTAATTTTTTGCTGTACCTTTTTTTCTTCGTTATTCATTGCTTCTAGCAAATTTTTAACTTGCTGAGGCGATAACTTCCCAGGTTGTGGCTGTTTCTTTTCGTTTTTAGGTTTTCCTTCCTTTTCATTATTTTTTTCATTTTTAGGTTTTCCATTATCATCTTTCTTATCATCTCCATCTTTTTTATCCTTATCGCCTTTATCTTTTTTGTCGTCTTTTTTCTTATCATCATCCTTCTTCTTTTCGTCTTTTTTGTCTTTATCTTTATTCTTATCTTCGTTTTGTTGCTGCTGCTCAGCACATTCCTTTGCTACCACAAGATTGTACCTTGTTTCTTCATCGGTTGGATCATTGCGTAATGCATTTTTAAATGCTTCAACAGCTTCCTTGCACTGCTTTTGTTGCATTAAAATATTTCCAATATTGTGATATGCCTTATGTTTATCGGCTTTTGTAGTTGCCAATTTTGCAGCTTCTATATGACGTAGTAAAGCTTCGTCAAAATTACCCGTTTCATAATATGCATTTCCTAAATTGTATGCGCCAATTGTATTGTTTGGCTTTTTTGAAAGTGCTTTTCTATATTCCTTTTCAGCGGCTACAAAATCATCATTAACCAACGCATTCCCTTCAAATATAAAATCGTTGGACTTTCTTAACGCCTTATCCTTTTGCTGTGCAAAAGAAGCCGTTGTAATTAGTAATGCTATGTATATTATTGTTTTACTCATTTTAATCGACTAAATTATAAAACACTAGCCTTTGTTTCAGTTAAAAGTTTTATAAAATACCTATTTCTAAATTGTGCTTCCTAATAATAAGGTTTCCACTTTCGTGGAAATTATAAATTTTCATTAAATAAATTTAAGCGATTTAACCACGCTGTTTTTCGCTCTAATAAAAATATATCAATACATAAAAGGAAAATCCCTAATGCTAAAAACCATTGAAACTGATCTTTATATTCAGCGAATTGCTTAGCTTCAAACTCCTTTTTATCCATTTTATTTAATATCTCTCTAATAGTTTCTACAACTTCACTTGTACTATTCCCGTTAATATATTGTCCGTTTGCTTCTTCTGCTATCTTTATTAATACCTCTTCGTTAAGTTTTGTAATAACTGTTTCTCCTGAACTGTCTTTTTTATAGTTAAGTACTATGCCGTTACGCTTTATTGGTATTGGAGCGCCTTTAGTGCTACCAACGCCTATGGTGAAGATTTTTATTCCTTCGTCACTTGCCTCTTTAGCAATCTCTGTAGCAATGTTATTGTGATCTTCTCCATCTGAAATGATGATAAGCACACGATTAGTCTGGTCTTCATCATCATAGTAAGTCTTCGCAAGTTTTATAGCTTCATCTATTGCTGTTCCTTGTGATGATAGCATGTCTGTATTCATACTTTGCAGAAACATTTTAGCAGCGGCATAATCTGTTGTAATTGGCAATTGCGGAAATGCTTTACCTGCGTAAGCAATAATACCAACACGGTCACTTGCTAAATTATTTATGATTTGTGTTACCAGTTGCTTAGACTTCTCTATTCTGTTAGGAGCGATGTCTTCGGCTAACATACTTTTAGAAACATCTACCGCAAAAACAATATCTACACCTTCGCGTTTTACAGTTTCTAATTTTGTGCCTACTTTAGGATTTACTAAGGCTATTATTAAACTCGCAAATGCTAAACACAAAACGACCAGCTTTAAGATTGGTTTAAATAGCGATCTATTGGGACTCAACTTTTTTAACAACCGCTTGTTAGTAAATTTATTTTGAGCATGTCGCTTCCATAATTGAAGTATTACAAAGAATACTACAATCACAGGAATGATGAGTAATAACCAAAACCATATTTTCTCTTCTAACTGCACTTTTAATTTATTTGTTTTTCGTGAATTTGTTTTGCCACGAATTCACGAATGTTTTGTTTTACTTGTTCCGGAATAACATTGTTTTCAACCCAAGTATGTTTATGTCCTAAAAAATCCATTCCTAAATAGTTTGCGGTTTCTACAAATGGCATTGTGAAGCCTTCAAATAATTTATCTTCATTACTACAACTTAAAACAGCCATTTGTTTCTCTCTTAAAAGTCTCCTAAAGTCTTTTTCTTTGTGTAAAAAATCTGAAATTCTATCCATAAAGACTTTCAATAAACCACTCATTGTGTACCAATAAATAGGTGTTGCGAAAACTATAGTTTTATAATTTAGCACAATGTTTTTAAACAAGTCATTAAAATCATCGTCTTGATTTTTAAACTCATAATCGAAATGGTTAATCCTCTTTTGGCTTAAATCGATAACATCAAATCCTGTTTGTTCTTGTAAATAAGACACGATTTTAAATGTGTCTCCTTTACTTCTTGAACTGGCTTGTATAATGATTCCTTTTTTCACTTAAACGAAACTTCTAAAAATTGTAAATCGTAATAATAGCTCTATTATTAAAAGTAATCCTGCAAGTAACACTAATGGTCTGAATTTCTCTTCATAATTATAAAATTTAAATTCTTCGACATCGGTCTTTTCAAGCTTGTCTATTTCTTTATAAATCTCTTTTAACTTTTTATTATCGGTTGCTCTAAAATATTTCCCTCCTGTTACACTAGCAATTTCTTTTAATAAATCTTCGTCAATTTCTACTTGTACACGACCATATTGAAAGGTTCCTTTTCTAGATATTGCGACTGGTGACAATGCCATTCCGTTTGTTCCTAGGCCAATAGTATATGTTTTAATGCCGTATTCCGCAGCTAATTCGCTTGCGGTATTTGGATCAATAAAACCAGAATTGTTTACACCATCCGTTAACAATATTATAATTTTACTTTTTGCTTTACTATCTTTTAAACGGTTTACAGACGTTGCTAATCCCATTCCTATGGCTGTTCCTCCTTCAATAATTGTATTATACTTTATATCTCTTAGAGAGCGTAATACAATAGACTTATCGCTGGTTATAGGTGTTTTGGTATAACTCTCACCAGCATATTCAACCAATCCTATTCTGTCATTAGGTCGTCCTTTAATAAACTCTGCCGCTACAGCTTTTAAAGCGTCTAGCCTGTTGGGTTTTAAGTCTTTGGCTAACATACTTGCAGACACATCAATAGCCATAACAATATCTATACCTCGCGTTGTTTTGGTTTTTGTTGATACGTCTACAGTTTGCGGTCTGGCAAGTGCCAAAATAAGTAATGTTAATGCACATAAGCGAAGTACAAACATTAAATGTTTAAGTTTAGGCAACCATGAACTTCCAGTTTTAAAGCCTTTTATACTTGATATTTTAAACTCTGCGGTTTCTTTGTTATACTTAAAAACATACCATAGAATTACTACTGGAAGTACTAAAAACGTCCAGAACATTTGTTTATTTAAAAATTCTATCCCCTCTAACATTTATTCTTTCTCTAATTTTATTAATTCTATGGAATTAAGAATCCTATCTACTATTTCGTCTGCATATACATCGTTAGCTCTCCAAGTAATCACTACTTGCTGCAAAACATTTTGAGTTGTAAAGCCTAACAATATATATTTTCCTTTTTCAAATTTATCTTGCCCTGGAATAGGAAAGTCTGCCGTTCCATAGGTTTTTAGTCCTTCTTGACCATTAGGTGTGATAAATTGTTCATTCTTAGTTATTAAATTTCGTACACCGCTTTTCTCTAGATTCCTAAGGCTACCCTCTGCAGCTTGAGTTAAATCAATTTTGTTTTGTTCTTTGTTTTGTTCTCCTCCTGATCCAGACGGTTCAGTAGTTGCATATTTCGAAGTGCTTACTGCAATATTAAATTGCCCTAATAAACTACCATACCCAAATATAGTTGTTTGCACTTTCCCTTTAAGTTCTTCTGGCACGTCTACTATCATGCGCTCCAATACTTTTGGAGTAGTAATGGTTATTCCTGGAGCTCCATATTCGCTAGTAACCCAGTCTTTTGTTTCTAATAATTCTTTAGTTGGATGCCCTAAAATGCTATCCTTTACATAATCAAATCCATAGCGTATTGAAAATCCAACAAATGTTCCAATTAACAACAATACTGAAACGACTACTGTAATAATTATTTTTCTTCGTTTTTGCTTTTGAGCTAATTCTTCTTGATATTTAATATCGGCTAATAATTCTTCTTCTGTTGGTTCTGGAAGTGCTTCTTTAACATGATCAATTTCCATGTCAATAGTGTTTCTATCCATTTGTGCTAGTGCAATATCTGGTTTAGATTTGGCGAATTTCACTAAATCAGCACGTCTCAAAATACTATCTATATTCGCAATATCTTTTTTACTTAAATCTATTTGATTCCCTTCTTTTAATAACGACAGTCTATTAATTAACTCATCCGTTGTACTTTCAAGAGCATGGTTATATACTTTTTCATCAAGATATTTTCTAATAATCCCTGTGAGTTCTGAATAGTATTCTTTTATTTCTTCATTCTCTAAGTAACTTGTTTTATCCAGCTCTTGCAATGCTAATTTTGCTCTTTCATAAGGTGGAAGCAATGCTGCTTTTTCCTCCTCTGTTAACGGTTTTTCTCGCCAAATAAACCAATACATCAAAAAGCCTACAACACCTATAACTAATATTATAATTAACGTATATAACCACCATTTACTCGGGCTTTTTTTAACTTCAATAATAGGTTTTATGTTATAAAGTGGTTGCTTGGTAGTGTCTACTGCAATAGTGTTTACTTCAACTTTTATAGAGTCTGTAAATATGGTTTGACTCCCAATAACAATTTTTTGTCTAGGAATGGTATATGCTCCAGAATCAAATTGAGTTAATCCATATCTTTTTATGAGATTGTATTTGTCATTAAGTTTCGTTGTATCTATTTTATAAGATTCTATCATTTCTAAAGGCTGAAACGTTTGTCCTTCAGGAAATACTACAAGACTAGTTGTATCAACCTCAACTTGAATTTTATAGGTGATTTGCTCTCCAATTTTTATTGCTGTAGAATCTACTGAGGATGTAACCTGCGCAAAAGAGAACAAAGAATAAAGGACAAAGAACAAAGACAACACATATTTTCTTGTTTGTCTTAATTCAAAAATCCAAATTCGTAATTCGTAATTCATAATTCGTTTTATCCTCTGCGTTTAAAATATCCCAATAGTTTTTTTACATAACTCTCATCTACACGACAACTAATAACACCAGCACCAGACTTTGTAAAACTATCCATATAATATTCTACTTTTTCATGATAAAATTTACCATAATTCATTCTCACCTTTTTTGAGGCTGTATTTACCAAAAGTAATTCTCCTGTTTCTTCATCCTGCATTTGTACCATCCCTAGGTTTGGAATAGCTTCTTCCCCTTTATCATACACTCTAATGCCTGTAACATCATGTCTTTTGGATACAATTTTAAGCGTTTGTTTATAATCGTCAGTAATAAAATCAGACAGCACAAATACAATTGCTTTTTTCTTCATGACGCTTGACAAAAACTTCAGTGCTTCAGCAAAATTAGTTTGTTTGCTTTTAGGATGAAACTCTATGAGCTCACGGATAATACGAAGTACATGAGAGCGTCCTTTCTTTGGTGGAATATATAATTCTACCTCATCCGAAAATAAAATGAGCCCAATCTTATCGTTGTTTTGAGTTGCAGAAAACGCAAGGGTTGCAGCAATTTCTGTTACAACTTCATTCTTAAATTGTTCTTGTGTGCCAAACAGCTCAGATCCAGAAACATCTACCATAAGCATCATGGTTAGTTCTCGTTCTTCTTCAAAAATTTTAATAAATGGCTCGTTATATCGTGCGGTAACATTCCAATCGATGTTTCGAACTGAATCTCCATATTGATACTGTCGCACTTCACTAAAAGTCATACCACGCCCTTTGAAGGTAGAATGATATTCGCCTCCAAAAATATGATCAGACAAACGGCGTGTCTTAATCTCTATTTTACGTACTTTTTTTAGTAACTCCTTTGTATCCATTTCTTCAGTATGCAGTTACCAGTAAACAGTTATCAGTAGCAAATCTTTCATTTTGAAAGACTGCCAACTGTGAACTGAAAACTGAGGACTTATTAAGGTACTTCTATTTCGTTTACAATTTTATTGATGATGTCTTCAGAAGTTATATTCTCTGCTTCGGCTTCGTAAGTAATTCCTATTCTATGGCGTAATACATCATATATTATGGCACGAACATCTTCTGGTATTACATAACCACGGCGTTTAATAAAAGCATAGCATTTGGCCGCTAAGGCTAAATTAATGCTTCCACGTGGTGAGGCTCCAAAAGATATTAAAGGTTTTAAATCGGCAAGTTTATATTTTTCTGGATATCGTGTTGCAAAAATAATATCTAGAATATATTTCTCAATTTTTTCATCCATATACACTTCACGAACTACTTTCTGTGCATTAAGGATTTGCTTTATTGACACTACTTTATTAACCTTTTCAAAACCGCCTTTTAAATTAGCTCTTATAATTAATTGTTCCTCGTCTAACTTAGGGTAATCAATCACGGTTTTTAACATAAAACGATCCACTTGCGCTTCAGGCAAAGGATATGTTCCTTCTTGCTCAATAGGGTTTTGTGTTGCCATTACTAAAAAAGGCTTATCTAATATAAATGTCTCGTCACCAATAGTTACCTGTTTTTCTTGCATGGCTTCTAATAATGCCGATTGTACTTTTGCTGGTGCTCTATTAATTTCGTCAGCAAGTACAAAATTTGCAAAAATAGGTCCTTTTTTAATAGAAAAATCATTCAGTTTCATGTTGTAAATTAATGTTCCCGTAACATCTGCTGGTAACAAATCTGGTGTAAACTGCACTCTACTAAAACTACCATCTACGGCTTGCGCTAAAGTATTTATAGCAAGTGTTTTGGCAAGCCCTGGAACACCTTCAAGTAGAATATGTCCTTGTCCGAGTAGCCCGATGAGTAACCGTTCTATCATGTGTTTTTGGCCAACAATTACCTTATTCATTTCAAGAGTTAGCAAATCAATAAATGCACTCTCTTTTTCTATTTTTTCATTAATCTTTTTAATGTCAATTGTACTTGAATCTTCTATCATTTTCTGTTTTTTTTAAAGCGTGAATATACCTCACTTTTTTTAACACTGCAAATTGTTAAAATATTTCATATCCTGCTGTTAATAATTGGTTAAAAATTCAGTATATAAAAGGCTTCTTTACGTTTTTGTTTTCTAATTTTAAACTTCAATTTAAATTACATGAAGAAACATGATTTTTCAAGAGTAATTGCAGGCACAATGACTTGGGGGAATTGGGGAAAACAATTTTCTAAAAAAGAGATGATTAACTTAATGTACTTTTGTGTTAAAAGTGGAATTACAACATTTGACCATGCCGATATTTATGGTGGTTACACTACCGAAGCTGAGTTTGGTAATGCTTTTTTAGAAAGTGGTATTAAAAGAAGTGATATTCAATTAATTTCTAAATGTGGTATTCAATATTTATCAGAAAACAGATCTAATAAAGTAAAACATTATAATTATAGTAAAGACTACATTATTTGGTCTGTAGAAGAATCTCTAAAAAATTTAAAAACAGATTACCTTGACTTACTGTTATTGCATAGACCAAGCCCTTTGATGAGTCCTGAAGTTATTTCTGAAGCTATTTTAACCTTAAAACAACAAGGCAAGGTAAAAGATTTCGGTGTCTCAAATTTTACCTCTTCACAAATGGAGCTTATCTCAACAAAGACCGAAATATCAGTAAATCAGATAGAGTTTTCACTAACACAGCATACAGCGATGCATGATGGAACTCTTGACCAAATGATGGTAAATAATATAACACCTATGGCATGGTCACCTTTAGGTCTTGTTTTTAAAGAGGATAATGAACAAACACAAAGAATTCAAAAGCAACTTGGTAAATTAACGGATAAATATAATGCTACAAAAGATCAGTTATTGCTGTCTTGGATTTTACAACATCCTTCAAATATTCATCCTGTAATTGGAACAACAAATAAAAAACGTATAACTAATGCAGTGGCTTCAATTAACATCAATTTAGAATTAGAAGACTGGTTTTTAATGTTAACTGCTTGCCAAGGACATAAAGTGCCTTAAATAAAATTTTTGTTTTTATAAAAACAGTTATGATTAACAAACGCCTTTTAATAAAACATCTTTTAGCGCATAATGATGAAAATAGCTTTTACGATAAAAAGCGCAAAATTGATATTAGTATAAAAGAAGGGAAAGCGAAATTTTTAAAACATATTTGCGCCCTTTCCAATAGCAATCCAAACAACAATTCATACATTGTTATTGGTGTAGAAGATGAAGACAACAAAATTATAGGTGTCGATTTTTTTGATGATAGTAAAATACAAAACCTCATCAATGCGTATTTGGCTAACCCACCAATAGTGCAGTATGAAAATATTCCTTTCCCTCATTTATCTGGCGATAAAGTTGTTGGCTTGGTAACCATAAGACCCATTGATAAAATAACGTCTTTACGCAGAAACATTTGGAAGTATTATGGAGGTTCTGTCTTTTTTAGAGATGGAAGCATGAGCATGCCTAAAGTTTTTGATGTTGAAATAAAAGATGTTAATTCTAAAATTGTTTCGGCAATAGAAAATCATGCTCAAAACAATATTGAACACACCCTCGATGGTGTTTTTCATTTTTTGAACAACCGAAAAGACTACAACCCAAAATATAAAGTGTTTAAAGAGTATTTTGTAGTGTGTTGGGCTGGTAAAAAAAAGGAAACAAAAGATAACATTTTCTTTTCTCGAGTAGATATAGAGCTCATTAATGAGCAAGTGCGTTTATTCTTCTCTACGCTAGATGAAGTGTCTATTGCGATTGATGAGCATTCGTTTAAAATTATTGAATACGTTAATCTTGGACTTCAAAACTCTAACAAATACTATCCATTAGAAGAAACCAATATAAAGTTTGAAGACAATGTAAATTATACTATTGAAACTAACCTTTTATTTGAGCCTCCTCAGTATGACAAAAAAGTATTACATCATATTTTTAATGCGAATAATGCACTTTTAGAAAAATTAAAAAAAGGTATCACACTTAACAAAAACGAAGAACAAGATCTAAAAAATCTTCCGGTAACATATTTAATTTGCTACCTTAATTTATTTCACGATGCTATAGATAGACTTCATGAAGCAAAGCCTTATTTAAAAGCATATAGTGAAGAAGTTTACACCTTATATAAAGAAGCTATTCGTATTCTTCGAAAAGTAAAATACAGTTAAACTATAATCTTTGTAAAAACTATCCATTCATATAGATTTTTTTGCTTGTTGTAGCCTTTTTAATACTATAGTACAAATTTTTATGATTTTAGTAGTGCTATTAATCAATTATATGAACCTTGTTTCTCATAGCTTATTTATGAGTTTGAATCAAGGTTCTTTTATTAACGTTCAATATCTCTCGCCACCAATCTTATATCATTATAGCTAAACTTATCGTCTATTTTATTTTTAAGTTCAGACAAACTATCAAACTTTATTGTTGTCATTATCTTTTTAAGTTCCAAGTATTTGTCTTCGGGTATAAGCTCGGTAATTTTTATATCTCCTGTCGGGATAAACTTAGCCAAATGCCCTTCTATTGTGCCTTTTGCCAAACCTCTTTCAGTTGCAATATCAGAAACTGTCAATCCGTTTTTAAATAGTTTTAATGATATTTCTTGAGTGTTTCCTTTTTTAGGCTTTATTTTTTCTGGTGTATCTTCTTTTGGTTCAATCGTGTTATTAGCGCAATACTCAATTATAATTTCCAAAATGTCTTGACCATATTTTTGAACTCTAATTTTTCCCATTCCGTTAATAGCACGTAATTGTTTTGTGGTTACGGGAAACAATTCGCACATACCATATAGTGATTTTTGTGTAAAAATCTGAAAGTGTGGTACATCTTCATTTTCAGCAAAAACAGAACGTAATTTTCGCAATTTTGAAAACAGCACAGGATGCTCTGTTGTATCTGCATATTCTTTTTTAACAGCAGGTACTTTACTTTTTTGTAATACTGCTTTCGCGCGTATTTCTAAATATTTTATAGTGCTAAACCCTTCAATTAAACCATTAAGACAATAGAGTTTGTTTGTTACTAACTCTTCCATTTGATTCAACTGTTTCTGAATATCTTTGTCAACCTCTTTGTTTTCGGTTGCAAAGGTCAATTCGTCTAAAGGTATTTTAATATAGGTTTCAGCGTGCTTTATAAAATACTCGAGAGCTTTCTTAATCCGTTCTTGAATTATAATATTATCTTCTGGATTAGTTATATCAACGCTTAATTCTTTTATCTGAAAAGTAAAATCATTATTAACCTGTAATAGCTTAGTTATGCCTTCCTCTTTTATAGTGGTTAGAGGTGTTATTAAATTTCCTTTAATACTGTTTTTGTTTTTGTAATAAATGTCTATTAACCGTTTTACAGGATATAAAAATGTATAAAAGTTGAACAAATCTTGAAT
>UOEB01000046.1_pt1 | contig 11833 bp, 7 predicted proteins | sample 1989961 | NCBI WGS metagenome assembly UOEB01 (sample SAMEA4712198, study PRJEB27164) | hydrothermal vent metagenome | biome: marine basaltic hydrothermal vent biome; feature: marine hydrothermal vent; material: mineral | place: Pacific Ocean | collected 2011-06-14/2011-07-23 | depth 1691 m | reverse complement strand
GTTACAAATTGTTCTATATCTTGAGTTCCTAAGTTTGGAGCAACAGTAATTACTTGTACTTGATTGTTTGTAATATCGGGTACTGAGCCCAATTTTACAGTCATCATTGAATATGTTCCGGCGCCTATAAGTACAAGAATAAGCAAGCCTACAATGAATTTATTGTTAATAGAAAAACGAATGATTTTATTAATCATAAAAAATGAGTTAAATGTTTATTATAATAATAGTAGTGTAGTAGTCCTTAATTGGTATAAGAACTAATAGTAATAAGATTCCTGCCTGTGCAGGAATTATATTAAACTCGTGGAGGTTGTAAAATGGAATTAGTAATATCCTTACCTAAACTATCAAAATGTAAGAAGATATCGGTAGGTATTTTTTGTAAAGGCGCTGTAAAGTCCTCTAAATTTAAATATGTAACATGAACATGACAGCAATGACATTGGCAAAACGGGGAGCATAAATCTAAATTATTGTGACTGTGATCTATATCTCCACTTTGTGAAACTTCAACATTTACATCATTACCAACAGTAACATTATCTTCGCAAGGTGCAAAGTTAAGTGCCAGTATATAAATAGATAATATGAATGCCAAAAATTTCATGAAGGCAAATATACAAATTATTAAATGCAATAGTATTGCAAATGTAAAAAGCAACGCTTCATCTAGTAAAGAAATATTTTAAAACAGACTATCCTCAACGCAGAGAACATCTAGGAACTCTTTTCGATTAAAAACAATACCGTTTAAACGCTTCAATGGCTGCATATTCTGCTAGTCCTAAAGCATTGTATTTCTCTGCTGTTAATCTGTTTCTATCTTCTACTCGTACCCAAAACTCCCGGTAATCATCTCCTTGAAACATCACGCCATCTTTTTGTGATTGATGATAAAAAATTGCATGTCGCTTTTTAAGTACTTGATCTGGACTCATAGGTACTGCCATTTCTATCTCGTAAGATTCCCATTCGTGCCACGCGCCTCTATATAACCAGACCCAACAATCATCCATGAATGCTTTTGGCTTTAACGATTTTAATGCTGCGAAAACAGCATCTAAACATACTTTATGTGTACCGTGTGGATCTGCTAGATCTCCTGCTGCATAAATTTGATGGGGCTTTATCTCTTCTATTATATTAGAAACAATGTCTATATCGTTTTGGGACAAATTGTTTTTTCTAATGGTTCCCGTCTCATAAAATGGCATATCCAAGAAGTGTACATTGCTGTCCTTTAATCCAAGATATCTTGTTGACGCATAGGATTCGCTTCTTCGGATAAGACCTTTCAATTTTCTGACCTCTAACGAATCTATATCATGATCGGTCTTTAAATTTAAAAAATCAATAATCCCTTGGGTGTTATTTGAATCTTTGTTTAGTAAATGCGCTATTTCTGCAAACTTCAAAGCTTCTTCGTCCGATACTGCAATATTTCCTGAGGTTTGATATGCTATATGTACATCATGCCCTTGTTCTACAAGTCTATCAAAGGTGCCACCCATTGAAATAACATCGTCATCTGGATGGGGACTGAAAATAATCACGCGTTTACGCTCTGGTGTTTTACGCTCTGGACGATAAGTATCGTCTGCATTGGGTTTTCCTCCAGGCCATCCTGTAATGGTATGCTGTAGCTTATTAAACATCTTGATGTTTAAATTATAAGCTGTGCCTTCTTCGGTTAGAAGCCCAGACATTCCATTATCATTATAGTCTTTATCAGTGAGTTTTAATATAGGCTTACTCGTAAGCTCGCTTAACCAGACTACGGCTTTTAGCTTTAAAGTCTCAGACCATACACAGGATCTAACCAACCATGGTGTTTTTACTCTTGTAAGCTCTAATGAAGCACCTTTATCTAATACAAATGTTGTATTAGTGTGATCTTGTAAATATGTAGCTGGTACATTTGATGCAATCTCTCCTTCAATGGTTTTTCTAAGAATTTCTGCTTTGTTAACTCCCCAAGCCAATAGAACTATCCGTTTTGCTTTTCTAACGGTGCCTATGCCCATGGTTATGGCTTTTCTTGGGACATTGTCTATGCTTAAAAACGATGGGGCTGCATCTACTCTGGTAATATGGTCTAAGGTAATACTTCGTGTGCCAGAATTTAAGTGAGATCCTGGTTCGTTAAAGCCTATGTGACCTGTTCTGCCTATTCCTAACAATTGAAAATCTAAACCACCATGGGCCTTAATCTTCATCTCATAATCAATACAATATTGATATAAATCTTCACTACTTACTTTGCCATCAGGTATATTAATGTTCTCAGGAAGAATATCTATATGATTGAACAAATGTTCATGCATAAAATAGTGGTAACTCTGTATATTATGCTTATCCATAGGATAGTACTCATCCAAATTAAAGGTCACAACATTTGAGAAACTTAAACCTTCTTCTTTATGCATTCGCACTAATTCTTCATACACCTTTATTGGTGACGATCCTGTTGCTAATCCTAGCACACATTGCGCATTAGAGGCTTGCTTTTCTCGTATTAAACTTGCAATCTCTTGAGCCACAAGGTAAGATCCTTCAAAGGATGAATCAAAAATAACATTGTGTATCTTCTCAAATCGCGTGTCCTCAAACTTACCCGCCTCTGTGTAAGCTATGCTTATTTTTTTTTTCGATGCTTTAATCATTTCAATATTTTAATTTACAATTCAATAATTCATTTGAAGTTCACTATTTATAGATGCTGGTAATTTACCTACTGCCTTATACTCTCCAAAAATGATTTGAGCTGTAGCTTTTTGTGATACGCTGCTATTCTCATAAGCTACCAAAACAGTTTCAATATTTTTAAATGAAAGATTAGACAAGCAATATAAACTAGAAAAAGCAGATAAAATTACATTACTATTTTTTGCTATTTTTTGAATCCATAGCTGATTATTTTTTGAAATCGCTAAAGTTTTTCTTGCATTAGCTTGATGATACCCAACAATTACTAAATCGTATTTCTTTGTTTTTTTTAGTAAAACTTCTAAGTTAGTTTCAGTCAAAACATCAACTTGGGTGAAGCTTTCCAACGTGTTTAAAAACTCTACATTTTTGCCATTACCAATTTTTACATAAGCAACTTTTTTCTTATTCTTCTTAGCAATAGGTAAAAGTTGGTTGTCATTTTTAACTACTGTAATGGCCTTACTTATAACATCATGATATAAGGATTCATTATCAATAGTATTTAAATCAGAGATTAAATTAGAAATTTCAATGGGCTGATATTGATTCAAATTAGTATCAAATTTTGCCTCTAATATTTTCTTTACAGAATACTCAAGACGTTCATCAGAAATGTCTTGGACATTATAGGCTTCTATAATTAATGATATTGCTTTTGGCGCATTTTCAGAGAATAATAAAACGTCATTTCCTGCTTTAAAAGCAGCTAAATCTATATCTCCAGGGTTTTTATAATTTGCTGCACCTTTCATATTTAACGCATCTGTAAAAATTAATCCTTTAAACCCTAATTTCTCCTTAAGGATATGTGTTACAATATTGTGTGACAGTGATGATGGTAATCCTTCGGTACTTTCCAAGCTAGGTACATTTAAATGTGCCACCATAACGCTAGCAATACCACTGTTGAATACTTTTTTAAACGGATATAATTCTACACTATCAATCCGTTTTGCATCAAAGGAAATTGTAGGTAGCGTTTTATGAGAATCGGTTGCAGTATCTCCATGACCTGGAAAATGTTTTGCACAAGCTAATACGCCTTGACTTTGCAAACCATTAGTAAAAGCAATAGCCTTTTTGGTTACATTATACTTGTCTTCTCCAAAAGACCTTACCCCAATAATTGGATTCTTAGGATTGGTATTAATATCTACAACAGGAGCAAAATTAACGTGAATACCCATTCTTCTACAATCTTTTCCTATTTGCATTCCAATTTTATATATTATTGAATCATTTGAAATTGCGCCTAGTGTCATATTGTAAGGATATCTAGAAGTGCTATCTAACCGCATATTTAGACCCCATTCGGCATCAATCCCTATCATTAATGGCACTTTAGAAATAGATTGATATGCATTTGTTAAAGTAGCTTGTCTTACTGGTCCACCTTGAAAAAAGACTAATCCTCCTAAATGATTGTTAGTTATCATTTTCTTTATAGAATCTGTATGTGCATTATTTCTATTAGAATAAGCTGCGACCATAAATAATTGACCAACTTTTTCCTGGAGCGTCATATTATTGTAAATACTATCGACCCATTGTGATTTTTGATTAGCTATTCCTTTTAAAGATGTTTGTTTATTTTGGCACGAAGTAAAAACTAAACACAGGAAAACAATTACTATTTTATTCATCTTGCTTGCTTTTATATGAGTCTAATATTTTCCTAACACTTTTATGTTTCAATAGTAATTGACTAGCCAATTCTTTGTCAACACCAAGTTCATCCATAATCATTTTAATACCTCTCTTAGTCAACTTTTTATTAGAAAGTTGCATATCTACCATTTTATTTCCTAACACTCTCCCTAATTTAATCATGACTGCTGTAGATATCATGTTTAGTACTAGCTTTTGAGCAGTTCCAGCTTTCATTCTTGTACTTCCTGTAACAAATTCAGGACCAACTATCAATTCGATAGAATAATCTACTTCTAAAGATAATGGTGAGTTTTTATTGCATGTAATACACCCTGTAACAATGTTATGCTGTTTTGCATTTCGAATACCTCCAATAACATAAGGTGTAGTACCTGATGCCGCAATGCCAATAAGCACATCTTTGTCACAAATATTATACTCTGATAAGTCTTCCCAAGCCAGATTTATATCATCTTCAGCATTTTCAACTGCTTTTCTTAAAGCACCATCGCCTCCTGCAATAAGACCTATTACCCAATCATCAGAAACCCCAAAAGTTGGCGGACACTCAGAAGCATCAAGAACTCCTAATCTTCCACTAGTTCCTGCGCCAATATAAAACAAGCGCCCACCCTTTTTCATTTTTGAAACAATAATATCTACAAGTTTATTAATACTTGGAATCGCTTTTTCGACAGTAAAAGCTACCGACTGATCCTCTCTATTAATATTAGTGAGTAATTTTAATGTGTCCATCTTTTCTAAATCATTGTACTTGGAAGGTTGCTCAGTAGTAAGTTTTGATGTGTCCATTTATTTCTTTTTAATTATCATTAATCCAATAATTGTCAATACGGCATTTACTGCTATATTCATAAATCCAAAATCAAAATTATATGTATTTTTAAAATAAATTCCCAGCATATATGTAACTATAGGAGTTAATACACAAATTATTGGCACCCATTTATCTTTTACGTTAAGTTTAGTAAACATTCCATATAAATAAAGACCTAACAGTGGCCCATAAGTATATCCTGCAACTTTAAATATTAATGAAATAACATCTCCTCTACTATTTGAGAACAGCATTATTATTAAAAAAATCACAATCGAAAATCCTAACAATACTCTATTTTTTAGTTTTTTCTTCTCTTCGCTTGACTTATGAGAAATATCTAAAAAATCATAAGTAAAAGAGGTTGTTAGAGCGGTTAAGGCAGAATCAACACTAGAAAATGATGCAGCAATTATTCCTAACAAAAAACTCACTCCAGCAATCTGCCCTAAATAGTTAAGTGCTAAATTTGGAAATAGTGTATCTGTATCTACAAACTCCCCGTTTTCTCCAAGAGGTAATGTAATATTGTGTTTTTCGGCATAAACAAATAATAATATACCAAGCCCTAAAAATAAAAATTGTGTCACTGCTAGAATCAAGCTATAGACTAATGAGTTTTTCTGTGCGTCCCATTGGTTTTTACAAGTCAACGTTTTTTGCATCATATTTTGGTCTAAGCCTATCATTGCAATCGAAATTAATATTCCAGCAATAAACTGCTTGTAAAAATTGTTTCCTGATTTGCTTTCCCAGTTGAAAATTTTAAAATACTTATGATTTACAACTTCATTAATCGAATCTGTAAGGGATAAATTTAAAGATGATGTAATCGTATAAATAGTTACAATAGCACCTAGTATTAAAAAAAATGTTTGCATGGTATCTGTCCAAACTATTGTCTTAATTCCTGATTTATTTGTATATAACCAAACCAATAATAAGATGATAATAACAGTTGCAAAAAAAGGAATGTGAAATTTATCAAAAAAAGCAAATTGTAAAATTTTAGCTGCTAATAATAATCGTAAAGCTGCACCAAATGACTGTGAAATTAAGAAAAATAGTGAGCCTGTTTTATATGCTTTTACACCAAAACGTTCCCTTAAATATCCATAAATGGATACTAATTTTAATTTATAATATAACGGAATTAATACAAATGTAATAAATAAATAACCTACAACATTACCTAGAATAAATTGAAAAAAGTAAAAACTATTATTGCCTACCATTCCTGGTACAGACACAAAAGTAACTCCTGAAAGCGCAGCACCAACCATACCAAAAGCGACTAAGAACCACGGCGATTGCTTATCTCCTGTAAAAAAAGATTCGTCGCTTCTGTTTCTAGAAGTAAAATATGAAATCGTCATTAATAAAGCGAAATAAATCGCAATTACTAAAAGCACTAAAAGTGGGTTCATTTTAAAAATTATTAAACTGTAAATAGTCTATTATAAATACAGTTTTATTTCGTTAAGCTCATGTTTGTAGCTTTCTAGCTCTTCAAAAGTATCTAGCATTTCGATAGACTCATTATTTTCTACCCAATGCCTTAATTTATCTGTTCCATTAATAAGATCAATAGGTTTATGAGTGTAATTATACTCATAAGGAGGGAGTTTCCATTGAAAATCGTCTCCTAGATGATGATACAACTCACGCATTAAAAATTGACCAATTCGCCAAGGTTTAAATGTTTTTTTATCTGTAATATGAATTTGAAATCCTCCACAAACGGTATCATTATGCTTTTGAAAAGTTGGAAGAAATGTTATTGGTCGTAACTCAAAGCCTACTAATTTCGATTTCTTAATACGCTCTAACAATTGATTTTTATAAAATGAAAATGGTTCAATTTTTGGGTGACCCACTATTTCTAATGGCTGTGTGGTTCCACGTCCTTCACTTAATAGTGTCCCTTCAAATAAAACTGTTGCAGGAAACGTATATGTGCTTTCGGGTCTTGCAAGATTTGGTGAAGGCAAAAGCCAAGGTAATTTGGTGTCTTCAAAAAACATTTCACGTTTCCAATACTGCATTTTTATAACCTCGAGATTTACTTCCTCTTTAACCCAAAACTTTTGATGCATCAATGCTACCTCTCCAATTGTCATTCCATGTCGAACAGGAATAGGATGAAGACCAACAAATGATTTAAATTCAGGTTTCAATATATTTCCTTCAATATCGATACCATTAATAGGGTTAGGACGATCAAGAACAATAACTTGAATATCTTTACCAATGCATTTTTCTAACAAAAGTGTTAAGGTATAAATGTATGTGTACACTCTACATCCAACATCTTGTAAATCCACAAAGAAATGATCAATGCTTTTTAACATTTCATCTGTAGGAATACGAGTTTCAGAATAAAGTGAATATACAGGGATATTAAAATGAGGGTGAATATAGTGATTGGTTTCAACCATATTATCCTGAACATCGGTAGAAAAACCATGCTGCGGTCCAAACATTTTTATAAACCGCGAACCAAATATATCTTTAAATTTTAAAGCTGCATGTGTAAAAGTAGTATCAATAGAAGCATTATGACATAATAATGCCACATTACCTTTAAATTTATTTTGCAGGCTTTTATCCTTAACTAAAACATCCAGACCTGTATAAACTTTCATGATAAACTTTATAATTGTATTATTTAGGGTAACAATTTTGTTACCCTAAATACAATACAAATTAAAAACTAATTTAAATAAGTGCTATTAACTAGATCCTTAAATAGAAGGATCAGGTGGTGTATTAGGATTACTATTTCTTTCTGTATCAGGATATGGATAGAAATTTCTATTACGTTCCTCAGTATAATTCATACTTGCACCACTTGGTTGTGGACGGTCAAAACGCCTGCTATCTTCCAAACTCATTCCTGTTAAAAACAGTTCTGCTCTACGATTACGATACACTTCATCTAATAAAGCATCTACTGTATTGGCTCCAGAATAAGCAGTAACATTTGCGTTTATACCAAAAACATCAGTTGTATCGGTTAATACATCATTTAATGCTGAAGTTGCAGCAGCTAAATCTGGAGAACCTTTTCTAAGATTTGCTTCAGCAATAATCAACTTCATTTCATCTGGCATATATACAGGAATAGATCCAGTATCTGCATCAAAAAACCCTGCTAAATCTTCAATAGGTAATCCATTTTGATTTGTTTCAGCTAAAGGCACTAAATAAAATGACAATCGTCCATCGGCTGGATCAAAAGCGAATGTAGCTGGTAACCCAAAATTATCTCTTGGTTTAAAATTAGGTGCACTATTTTGGTATACTCTACCCCAAATAGGGTTCAAATTTTGTGAGTCGTAAGCAAAAACAGAAGCTGATGATAAATCTACACTATTAGCAGCAGTAATAGCAGCATCATAGTTTCCAACAAATAGATTATATCTCGCAAGCATTGCATTTATAGTGTTCAAAACATCTAAATTGCCTAATGTAACTTCGTTTACAAATTCGTTCGAAATAGGATTTGCAGATATTGTTGCTTTAGCCTCATTTAAAAGATTTATAGCAAATTGTAATCCTTCTATTCTTGAGATGAAACTTGCATCATTATTACTGCTTGTTTCTACAATTACTTGCTCATAGTTTTGTGCTAAACTACCAATAGCCATTGCCTTAAAAAGCTTTGAATATGCTAAAAGTCCACTTTGTGTACCGCTTTCTAAATCTATATTGGGTGTGTTAACCTCTATATCTTCAGCAGTTTTCATTACTCTAAGCATGGTAGCCCATAAACCTTTTACATTAGAATTAAAATTTGGTAAATCAGTACCACCATCTTCTAATTCTATCATGTTCTGGAAAGTAGTTGTAATACCTCCTTCTCGTGTTGTAATTGCTGGTGTTTCTACAATCCATCTTACACCTGATGTAGAATATACTTGTTGCATTCCTACTGTAGCTGCTAATATCCCTTCTCTCGCAGTAAAAGTTTGTTCTACTGTTGCGGCATTTGGATTGTCAAAATCTGTTTCACAAGCTGTTATTGTTAACAAAACCGTTAGCATAATCATATACTTGATTTTGTGATTGAATATATATTTCATTTTAATATTTTTTTAAATTAGAAACTAACATTAATACCTAGTTGATATGTTTTTGGTATAGGAACTCCTGCAAAATCAAATCCTCGAACACCATTACTTTGTCCTGCAGTATTTATTTCAGGATCCCAACCACTATAATTATCCCAAGAAATTAAGTTTCTACCAATGAAGCTAATCTTAATAGCATCAATTGATTTAAACGGAGACACTATATTATAGCTCAAAGAAAGCTCTCTTAACTTAACAAACGAACCATCTTCAACAAACTCCTCAAAAATTCCTGCTTGAGCACGACCAAATCCTTTAGGTCTATTCCCCAATAATTCTTCTCCTACGTTAGAACCACCTCCAAAAATTACATTATCCAGTAGTCTTCTATTCCAGTTAAATACATCAAACCCTTGTACAGCATCTAATTGTATTCTAAGCTTAAAATTCTTATAACTAAACTCATTAATTAATGAACCAAACCAATCTGGATTAGGGTCTCCAATAACTTTAGAAGAAGCACCATCTGCAGTTGTACCTCTAAACGGATAGCCATCGGCATCTAGTGAGATGCTGCCATCGGCTTCTCTTGCATAAAATTGTCTATAAAATACACCCAAAGACTCTCCTTCAATTACGTAGTTGGTAGCAAAACTACCTGCTAATGCAAATTGACCACCTCCAGCAACTTTAGTAACAACATTTTCGTTTTTAGAATAAGTAGCCGTAATATCCCAAGAAAAATCTTCAGTTCTTACTGGAACTCCTTTCAATAATAATTCTATACCTTTATTTTCTAGATTTCCAACATTTTCTATTCTAGATGCAAAACCTGCTGATGGAGCTAACTCTCTAGGCAATAATAAATCTGTTACTTTTTGTTTGTAATAGGTAAACTCTAAACCAAGTCTGTTATTAAAAAACCCAGCATCAAAACCAATCTCAATTTCTTCTTGACGCTCTGGAGCAATATTTAAATCCCCAAGCTGAGTACTTGGTATTAAACTCACAGAACCATTGATTGCTGAAGGGTTTAAAACTGTAAATCTCTGAAAAGCTGATAAAGCCGTTAAGTTTCCTGCTTGTCCCCAAGAAGTTCTTACTTTAAATGTATTAAACGTGTCTCCAAAAGTGTCTTCCCAAAAATCTTCTTCAGACAATACGTAAGAAAGACTAGCCTTAGCATACAATTGGTTTCTTTCATCTTTACCAAAAGTTGAAGCTCCATCCATTCGTAAAGCACCATTAAGATATAATTTATTCTTAAAACTAAATGTTTGCTGAATAAAACCACCCCAATATGAAATTTGAGATCTTCCTTCTCCTTGTGAAACAATACTTCCGCTAGTTGCTGTTTCAACTATTGGAGGTAATCCTGTGGCACTTATACCTATAACGTCGAACTCTTCATATTGCCATGAACCTCCAAGTATAGTAGTAGATAAAATATCTTCACTTAAATCTATTTTATAAGAAAGATTCAAATCACTATTATATTGAAAATTATTAAGGTCGGATCTTCTCGCAAACCCATCTCCATTAGGAGAGGTGTTATTAAGAGGAATAAATGCCGTAGCCGATTGATTAAAATAATCTAGACCTAATGTGTACTTAGCCGATAGATGCTCCGTAATTTTCGCATCTAAACTCACACTTGTTATTACACGATTCACTTTCTGACCAAAATCAAAACGATTTACAGCTTCAGCTGGATTTGTTCTAGGAACTAATAACGATGTCACTGGATATACTCCTGAGTCGTTGGGAGCAGGATTAACAGAATTTTCACTAAAAACAAATCCTGTAATTGCACCATAAGCAGAATTGATACCTCCATTTGGGATATCGCTACTTTGGCTTCTCACATAGTTTAATCCTGCGTTTATAGTAAGCCAATCGAAAGCTTTATGATTAATATTAGTTTTAAAACCAATCCTTCTATAATCAGTACTTTTAATAATACCCTCATTATCTAATTGAGATGCAGATATATAATACGATGTTTTTTCATTCCCTCCACTTACGGAAAGGTAGTTTTCTACACCAAAACCTGTATCAAAAAACTCGTTTTGATAATCATAACGTGTTGCAGCAACAGTAGCAAGGTCAGTCCTATCAAATGGATTAACCCATGCCAAAGGCGCTGTATTATATGCTATTTTTTTTCTAAGTTTATTAGATCTAATACTCGTAGAAAAATTAAATTTTGCTTTACCAGACTTTCCTCTTTTTGTAAATATCTGTACTACACCATTACTCGCTCTAGAACCATAAATAGCAGCAGCAGCAGCTCCTTTTATAATCTCTATACGTTCTACATCGTTTGGATTAAGATCTGCAAGTCTATTTTGTGCGGAACCACCAAGATCTACTAGTTGGTTACTGGAATTACTAATAATTATTCCATCTACAATATATAGTGGATCAGAATTCCCTAAAACAGTACTTGGCCCTCTAAGTCTAATACTTATCCCACCTGCTGGATCTCCAGAATTTTGTTGTACTAAAGCTCCACTTACTTTTCCAGATATGGCTTGATCAATTGCTGTAGCAGCATTAT
>UOEB01000065.1_pt1 | contig 11860 bp, 12 predicted proteins | sample 1989961 | NCBI WGS metagenome assembly UOEB01 (sample SAMEA4712198, study PRJEB27164) | hydrothermal vent metagenome | biome: marine basaltic hydrothermal vent biome; feature: marine hydrothermal vent; material: mineral | place: Pacific Ocean | collected 2011-06-14/2011-07-23 | depth 1691 m | reverse complement strand
CAATAAATAGTGAAAGTGAAGTGTTTGCTGGTTATAGTAGAGTGTATCAATTTGCAAATGGGTCTTGGACTGCAATTTCACCTTCATTTGGCACAAATATAGATGTTCTTGAAATTGATACTGGAGACTCCAATAATATGTATGTTGCTATTAATAATACCTTAAGAAAAAGTATTGATCGTGGTGTGTCTTTTACAAACATAGAAACATTTTCTACAAATATAACATCTATTGAAGTAAATAATAATGACAGTAATATTGTTTATGTAACTACCTCGGGAACTAACGGAAAAGTATTAAAATCTGCAGATGGAGGAGATACTTTTATTGATATTACAGGAACTTTACCTAACCTTACCAAAAATATTATTAAGCATCAAGCTGAACACCCCCTTAACCCTCTATACTTAGGGACTAGTGTTGGTATTTACCGCTATGATGATATCACTGGAGATTGGGAACCTTATGAAAACAACCTTCCTAACACAGCTGTAAGGGATTTGGCTATCAATTTAAACGATAATAATATTACTGCTGCAACTTATGGTCGTGGTGTTTGGCGAAGTAATTTGCCTGCCCCTCAATTAGCCAATGACGATGTAAAACTAATCAGCGTTAATAACCCAAACAATAACGATATCATTTGCGGCAATACAACACCACAAGTAACTATTAAAAATAACGGATTAAATGTTATCTCAAGTATTGACGTTACTTATACTGTAGATGGAGGTGCTGCCAATAATTTTACATGGAATGGCAATCTTGCATCCCTAGCAACAACAATTATAGACTTACCAGTATTAAACTTAATTCAAGGAGCTCATAATTTAAGTATTACAACTACAATAACTAATGACACGTTCCCTAATAATAACGATGCAACTACTACATTTTATAATAACGGGAATGGTGTTTCTGCAGAAGTAAATACCTTTGAATCTGCAGCTGATGATCTTATAACATTTAATGAGGCAGGAGGCACACCAATGTGGGAAAGAGGTATTCCAACAGGCACACAATTAAACACAGCAACATCAGGAACAAGTGTTTATGCAACAAATTTAGCTGGAAACCACGCAGACCAAACAAAGGCCTTTTTAATATCTCAATGTTACGATTTAAGTGTTATTATTAATCCCATATTAAAATTTAATATGGCTTTTGCAATTGAATTTGATTGGGATCTTGCCTACGTGCAATACACCCTTAATCAAGGTGTATCTTGGACATTACTTGGTAATTCTGGTGATCCAAACTGGTACAATAGTTCAAGAATTGCAGGTGATGGTGTAGCTGATAACTGTTTTAACTGTGTTGGGGGTCAATGGACTGGAACAAATACAACAATGACTCCATATAGTTATGACTTGGCTCCTTTAGCGTCTGAAACTAATGTTATTTTTAGAATTGTATTTCACTCAGACCAAAGTGTAAATGATGAAGGTGTGGTTATTGATGACTTTGTTGTTGATGGGACTACTCCAGATGATGATGGTGATGGCATTGGTAATACTGTTGATAATTGCCCTTTAACAGCTAATACTGATCAATTAGATACAGATGGTGATGGCATGGGAGATGTTTGTGATGATGATGATGATAATGATGGCATATTAGACGTTAATGATAATTGCCCTTTAACAGCAAATGCAGATCAAGCAGATGATAATGGTGATGGCATTGGTAATGTTTGTGATACTGACAACGATACCATTTTAAATGCTGATGATAACTGTCCTTTAACAGCAAATACAGATCAAGCAGATTTTGATAATGATGGTTTAGGAGATGTTTGTGATGACGATATTGATAATGATGGTGTACCTAATGTTAATGATGCTTGTAATGACACGCCAATAGGTGACACCGTTGATGCTAATGGTTGTACTGTATTTACACTACCATCTAATAACTTCCAATTGCAAATCTCTGGAGAAGTTTGTAGAAGTAGTAATAATGGAAAAATCACTATTACTGCTGTCCAAACATTAAACTATACAGCACAAGTCACAGGAAATGGAGTTGACACTAGTAATGCCTTTACTGACACTACTGAGTTTACTAATTTAGAAGCTGGAAATTATTTGGTTTGTATTACTGTTGATGCTCAAGCCACTTACGAACAGTGTTTTAATGTAACTATAACACAACCTGAAGATTTAGCTGTAATTTCTAGTGTAAACGATTCAACCGAAGAAATTTCGTTAAGCATGAGTGGTGCTGATGAATTCATTATAGAGTTTAATGGCCAAATAATTACAACTACTCAAAATGAAATAACGCTTAATCTAATTAAAGGTGTTAATACATTAAAAGTATTTACTGATACTGATTGCCAAGGCGTTTACAATGAAACAATAAATAACGTTAGTACTATTAAAATTTATCCTAATCCTATAAATGATAATAGACTCACTATTAATATGGCAAATACTTCTTTAGAAAAAGTACATATAAAATTATATTCAATTATTGGTAAAGTCATTCTATCAAAAACCTTTAGACTGCAAAATGGTGTAGTAACAATCAATGTTCCAAATATCTCTAAAGGTCTTTATGTATTAGATGTTAATGATGGTATAATTTCTACTAACTTTAAAGTTATCAAAAAATAAAAGAAAATGAAAAAACTCACAATAATACTAGTATTAACTTTATTATACAACTGTAGTTCAAGTAGTGATGATGGTGGTTCAACAACACCTCCAGTATCACAAGCACCTGCTATTGCTGTTTTAACATTTCCAGATAATAATCAAGAATGTAATCAAGGTATTGAGGTAAATGCTACTCAAAGTTCGGTAACATTTACATGGAATGCATCAGCTAATACTGATTCTTATGACATTGTATTGAAAAATCTTGACACAAATAGTATTTTAACATTTAGCTCAAACACAAATGATAAAGCAATTACTATTGATAAAGCAACACCATACTCTTGGTATGTGGTTTCTAAATCAATAACATCAACTGAAACTGCCCAAAGTGCAACATGGAAATTTTACAACTCAGGTGACCCCGTAGAATCGTTTGCCCCTTTCCCTGCAGACTTAATTGCTCCAACAATGGGAGCAAATTTAAATGGAATTACGACTGTAACACTAGAATGGTCTGGGAGTGATATTGATAATGATATTACTGGATATGATGTTTTTATTGATACAACATCACCTCCAACAACACAACTTGGAAGCAATCAAACTGAAACAACCATTGATGCAACAGTTACTGCTGGTAATGTGTATTATTGGCGTGTAATAATTACAGATAGTCAAGGCAATAACTCAGAATCTGAAATATTTTCTTTTAGAGTAGATTAACTTTCAAAATTTACTGATATAAAAAAGCAGCTCTTAGCTGCTTTTTTATGATTTAATCTTTCTTTTCTGGCGCATACTTTCTTGATATTAACGCATCTTTGCTAATTTTTGCTAAATTAAAATTTGGTGCAATTTGCATTGCCTCATCCAAAATAGCAACTGCAGCATCAATATTTAAATCTTTATTTTCTTTATACTTTATAAGCCCTTTTAAATATAAAAACGCTGCTTTAAGTGGTACTTGATAAGGTGTTTGCTGTTCATAAAATGTTCTTTTCATATCATCTTTGGCGTTTGCAATACCAAAAGTAATATTTAAGGTTGCACCTTTATCATCATTTACTTGAGTTTTTAAATCGGCCAATTCATAAGCAATCACAGCATCAGGTTTACGCTTAAATAACTCTTCAAACTGTTCAATAGCTCTTTCTGGTTCATTTAATGCCTTTAAGGACACTGCCTTAACTTCAACAGCCATATCTGAATCGTTGGCGTTTTTTTCTATTCCTATAGTATTTAAAGCTTGTACATGCTTATTGTCGTTCATATACAATACTGCCAAAGTATCTAATCTACCTTGACTTGGAGATAAAACATTTAAATGCGTTAATGCATTTATAACACCTTGAACATCGCCTTGGATTTTCATTTGTTTATAAAATGCTTCATAATGTTTTAATAATGCAGTATTATCTTGGGCATTCACTTGAAATACAACAACAAATACTAATAATCCTAATAACTTTTTCATTATATCTAAAAATTTAATTTTGAACTGCAAAACTAAAAAATTAGAATTCTAATCACTAAAATGAAAGGAACTATTTTATTTAACAGTAAATTTTTATCATTTTATTAAGATTTTTAGTGTCATTTTTATATGTCAAAATTAAAATTTAGGCTAACTCATTAAAAATAAGTAACTTTAAAGAGCATCAAAAACTAAATATTATGGGAATTAAAAGTTTTCAAGGCTCCAGACGTGGACAACAAAATGTTGAAGATCATTCGCCTATACAGGTGAAAGATTATATGACTACAAACCTTATAACCTTTACACCTGAACAAACAATTGAAGAAGTTATTGAAACACTTATTAAACACCGAATTTCTGGTGGTCCAGTTGTAAATGAGAATAATAAATTAATAGGTATTATCTCTGAAGGTGATTGTATAAAACAAATTAGTGAAAGTCGTTATTATAATATGCCAATGCATACTAATTTGGTTGAAAAACATATGGTAGATAATGTTGAAACCATTGATGGTAACATGAATGTTTTTGACGCTGCTAATAAATTCTTAGATTCAAAACGTCGCAGATTTCCAATTGTAGAAAACGGAAAACTTGTTGGTCAAATTAGCCAGAAAGATATTTTGAAAGCCGCATTAAAACTAAAAGGACAAAATTGGAAATAACTTTTTAGTTCAATATTCCTGTTTTATAAAATGATTCGTTGAATCCTAATGTGGTAGTGCTTTTCTAAAATACCCATAAGCAAAAGTTCCTAGCAATGCAGCACCTATAAACACAACAAACACGGTATATCCTGAGCCTACTAATACAAACATCATTCCAGAACAAACACCTGTAAGCGCCCATCCCATACCAAAGATGATTCCTCCAAAAATATAACGCCACTATGTTCTACTCTTATCATTAATTTTAATCGTTTCGCCTTGTATTGTCTTTATTTTTCCTTTTTTAAATAATTGCGTAATTATCATTCCAGCAATTACTCCAGAAATAATAATTCCATACATGTGAAATGATTGGAAGTGAAACATTTCAATAATTCTAAACGTTGATACGGCTTCTAATTTCCACATTCCAAAACCAAATAAAAAACCTATGATTATATATTTAAATAATTTCATTTTTTGTAGTATTTATATTGTGATTTGTAAAATATACGGAAGCAATAACCATGTCATAATTAAGCCTCCTATAAAAAATCCAATGACTGCCACTAATGATGGTAATTGCAGGTTTGCAATTCCAGAAATGGCATGACCAGAGGTACAACCACCAGCATATCTCGCTCCAAACCCAATGAGAAAACCACCACCAACAATAATAATTAAGCCTCTAAGTGTAAATAGTGAACCCCAAGAATACAAGTTCCAAAAATCTGGAATTCCTACACCATGGGTTGTGTCTTGTCCAGGAACAAAATGCACAGATGTTGTTGTTAATAAATCTTTTCCGGCAATTTGGTTAAGCGTATCTACAGTAGCCTGAGATACATGAGCCAATCCATCACCTCCAAAATAATTAGCCGCAACATAGCTCCCAAAGCGACCATTAAATTCCACCCTTGTTTTTCCCATTCAAACTGAAAAAATCTGAATATTCTCCAGCTCCATCTGCTGCACACATAGTTCTTAAGTTTGCCGAAAGACCAAACTCTTTATTAAACTTTAGTAATAAAAATAGTGTTAAACCAATTATAACACCACCCATCCACCATGGCCAAGGTTGACTTATAAAGGTGTGTGCTTGTTCTAAAAAATCGTTCATAGTAAATTATATTATACATAAAATTAGTGCTTAATAGATATCTAAAATATGACATTGGTCAATTATTTACTTAATGTTATTTTAATTTTCTCGTTTTACTAGAGCAAAATAATCTCCCTCTAGAGGTAAATACCCTTGATCATATACAAAATAATATACTGTTCCTTTTTTTGTAGTGTATATGCTTGTAAAATAATTAAAATCAAATCCTTTTTCTATGAGTTTAGCTCTTGAAGTTTTTGTTTTTTGATCTGGATTTAACGCCTCTAAAATTCTATAATTTTTGCGTAACCTATTATTAGTATTCCTAATTAAGTTTTTGGTGTCTTTATTAAACTTGTTGTTATACGAATTTCTACAGGCATCGCTACAAAATTTCTTATCGATACGACCCACTATTTTTTCTCCACATTCAGGACATTGTTTCATAATCTTCTCTTTTTAATTCATACCAAGACGCTATTTTATCTTCAAACGGAAAATCATTAATATATTTTAAACCTATTTTTTGTAATATTTTGTTAGATGCTACATTTTCTATTTCAGCAGCACCAACTATTAAATCTAAATTTAACTCCTTAAAACCATAATTAAGAGCTGCAAATGACGATTCGGTTGCATAACCTTTTCCCCAATAGCGAGGTATAAATCTGTAACCAATATCGTAGAAATCTCTTTTACCATTTAATACCTCTTTTTCGCCTGTATTGAACTTTAAACCTGACCAACCTATAAACTCTCCAGATAATTTTTCTATAGCTGCAAAACGACCAATACCATAATCTCTGTATTGTTTTCTAATAAATAGAATAGCATCTGTTGCTTGTTGCTTTGTTTGTATAGGTTTTTCTCCTAAATACTTATGCACTTCTGTATCAGAATCTAGCTCAAACATACCTTTAACATCTGTTGGTAGTATTTCTCGTAATATTAAGCGTTCGGTTTCAATGTATATTTTCATATTTTAATCATTTTAGATACTATTTCTTTAAATAATTTATAAGCCACCATAGCAGTTACATTATTTACATCTCTTGTTGGGTTAAGCTCTACAATGTCTGCACCAATAATAGGAACATTAATTTGCTGTATCATAGAGATTAAATCTCTAGTTGATAAGCCTCCAGGTTCATGATGAGAAACCCCTGGAGCAAATGCCGGATCTAACACATCTAAATCTAACGAAATATAAAGTGGTCCTTTGAGATTTTTAATAAAACTCATATTAAAATCTTTCATTTCTATAATCTTAACATTAAATTTTTGAGCTTGTTCTTTTTGATGTGTATTTAAAGTCCGCACACCAACTTGAGTTAAAGATTTTACAATTCCTTTTTCCATCAGTCTTGCAAAAGGCGAAGCGTGAGAAAACGGATTATCAGCAAAATTATCGTAGAGGTCGGCATGTGCGTCAAAATGCAACACGTTTAAATTTTTATAACTATTTGTATGAGCCTCAATAACTGGAAACGAAATAGAATGATCTCCTCCAAAGCTAATTATCTTATCACGTGGTGTTAATTCATTTAGTATGGTTTGCTTAATTTTTCTATAAACCCATTCAGGATTATCATCGAGAAAAGTCAGGTCTCCTAAATCTATATAATTTTCACCTTCAACTATTTCCACTCCATGTTCACAAAACCGATTTGCAGAACCTTCAGCATCCATAAGTCTGATTCTTGAAGGTGCTAAAGCAGAACCTTTTTTATAAGATGAATTTCCGTCATATGGAATCCCTATTAGCTTAATCATTTTGTTTTACAAAAATTATATTGTTAGCATTTTGTCTATCCCTTCTATTCTTATCTTCTAAAAACCCATTCTTAATTAAAAGCTTTATAGAAGCTTTGTTATCTTTGTGTGTAAATGCTTCTATAGCTTTAAAACTAGCAATATTAAACCCAAAATCTAAAACTGCGTTCAAAGCTTCTGTCATAATACCTTGACTGTGATACTGTGGAAATAAATCATAACCAACTTCTGCAACTGTTTGGTCTTCATTAAAATTCCATAGACAAATGGTACCTATTAATTTTGGGGTTTCTTGCAATGAAATTGCCCAATAAAAAATACTATTATCAGCAATGCCTTTTTCAATTCTCTTTACAAACTCTTCGCCATTTTTTTCTGTTCTTGAAGGAGGTCTTTCAATAAATTTATTTACCTCTTTATCTGTTCTTAATCTAAACACATCTTTGCTGTCAGACATTAATAAGGGACGAAGTTTAAGTCTTTTAGTTGTTAATTCTGGAAAAGTATGTGACCTTTCTTGAGTCATGTTACTTAATGAATTACATTAATTGTTTTAAGTGCATCCAAATATTCTACAACAAGTTCTAATGGAATCGGGCCAAATTCTGCCGAAAGTAAGTTCCTTATTTCTAAAATAGTTCTTTTCCCATTTACGAAATTTAGTGCTTCATAAGCATATTCAGAACCGCTTCCTCGTTTCCCTTTATAACTAAAAAGTTGTGGTTTTTTCTTTTCAGAATCAAAATGATCGATAAAATAATCATATCCAAAAACGGACATTGGTCCTTTTATTTTACTATTTCTAGTATAAACAGTAGTCGCTTTTTTATGAGGTAAATCGAGTTGTTGTCCTTGTCCAACAGTAGTTTTTAAATTTTTAATAAATGTTGAATAGTCATCACGAAGTTCAATTGCTCTACTTGCAAAAGGAATTATAGAATTAAAACGTTCCATCTCATGAACCCAGAAATAATGTTTCATGTTTTTACCTTCTTCCAATGAAAGATCAAGCGAATTTTGAAGCATAAGCGATGTTCTTTTTAATACTTGAAGTTTCATTAAATCTACAAGCATAGGAAGATTTTTATTTCCAAAATCAGCCAGAAAATAGGCGCTACTTGCTCCAATAAAACCAGAACGTTTTAATTTAGTAGGATCAATATTTGCAGGAACATCGTAATTGGTATGAATATAACGATCTGGCCAATCATGTAAATAAATTGACGGAATCCTGAATGAGCCCTCGCTGAACACCTGAAAATCGCTTCCCATATGAAATTGCCCTAATACTGCATGAAGCGGTTCTTTTCCTCCTTCAACTGAAACCATAGGATACTTAACATTTATACCACTGGCATAATCATTAGAATTTTTATTTACAAAATCTCCAAAAGTTTCGCCTACAACATTGATAAACGAAGCAATACTTTGCGGACTTCTGGACACGTGAAAAATAGCTTTGGTTTCTGGTCCTCCACCAACCATATCCATATGAATATTAAATTTTATGTTCTCGGCAAGTTCTGGTTTGTAATTAAGTAAGGCCGTTGTACCTTCAATTTCGGGCGACCAAATAAACCGAATGGTACGTTTTGGTCTTTCTATTTTGTTTTCATCAATAAGCTTTTTAAGTGCTCGGGCAACTTCAAGAATTGCCACGCAACCACTTGCATTGTCATTAGCTCCTGGACGAGGATGATCGAGATGACAAGTAAAAGCAATTTCTTCGTTTTTTAATTTAGAGTCTGAACCTTCTATTACAGCGGTTAATATTTCGTAAGTTCCAGGATGTTGGTTGGCAATAACTTTTGCGTCTAAAGTAATCACTTCGTCATTTTTAAGTCTTTTTTGATATTCTCTTGCTTGTTTTAAGGAAATCATAAAGGCAAAGGTTTTTGTCTTTGCAAATCCATCTAAATGTCCCCAACGAATAAGATTTTCGTTTTCCTCATACCAAGCAGTAACCTGATTTTGTGCATAGCTAATAATCCCTACAGCACCATATTTTTCGATAGCTAAAAACACGACACTCTCTGGTTGAGACGATGTTAACACCAATTTTCCTTTTATATTTTTATTTGCATAATCTGCTTCCGAAGTTCCGGCACCGATATCTACTAGTTGGGCAGTTACTTCTCCGCTTTCGCTGTCTTGTGCCAACACTAACGGAATAGATTGCCAATCGGCAACTTTAGTTTTGTGTTTCCAGTTACCACTTTGTTGCTCGACTTCCCATAATTCGGCAAAATCAACATCCCAAGCCATTCTCGATTTTTGTGTGCCATACATCGTTTTACCATCGGTAGGGATGCTAATTATCTCGATAGATTCTAATTTATATTCCTGTAGTTTCGATTGAATAAAATCAGTTGCTTTTTTATAATCCTTTGAACCTCGCATACGATGTAATCTCGAGATAAACTCTAAATTTCGTTTTGCAGATTCACCAGATAATTCTTCATTAAGATGTTGTACAAGATTTTCTTGACCCAAAGAAATTTGTTGAGCGAAAGCTGTATGGCTTAATATTGAAATAAAAAGGAATACTAAAAACGAGTTGAGGTTTGTGATGATTTTTTTCATCTTAATCTATATTTTACAATTGGTTAGCATCAAATGTATAACAAAATATATTCGTTTACAAACGACTACAAACATTTACAAACGATTTTAAATACTTAACAACCGAATAATATTTACCAACTGTTTCATATTTGCAGTGTCGAAACATAAGAACTCGATAGTATTAACTGTTTAACATTAAAAATTAATATTATGAACACATTACGAAACAAAGTACAGTTGATTGGAAATTTAGGAAACGACCCAGAAATTATCAATCTTGAATCCGGAAAAACATTAGCAAAATTCTCTATTGCAACTAACGAGAGTTACAAAAACGCAAATGGAGAAAAAGTGACTGACACCCAATGGCACAATGTTGTAGCCTGGGGGAAAACAGCACAAATCATTGAAAAATATGTGACCAAAGGTAAAGAAGTTGCCATTGAAGGCAAACTAACTTCCAGAAGTTATGAAACTAAAGAAGGTGAAAAACGCTATGTTACTGAAGTAGTTTGTAATGAACTGCTAATGCTTGGTAAATAAAGAATTTTTTGAAACCAACTATCCTCGACGCAGAGCATACGAGGTATTTTGCTGGTTTCATTTTGCCCTTAAGGTCAAAAATCAAAATTCTATATTTTAGATTCCCGTTTTCACTTCGACAAGCTCAATGTGACACGCGGGAATGACAATTTCAACGGAAACCTCGACGCAAAGCATCGAGGAATTCTTTTCGATTAAATAACACATAACCTTAATCCATAAAAATATTTTTATGGATTAAGGGGTTATTATAAAATTAAATGCTATAAAAATTAATTTGAAGCACAAACTGATACTGGAATTAAACCTGATCCAAAATCACCTGATCCACCACTTGCAAAGGCTAAATCACCATTAGGAGCATATACTTCAAAAGAAATTTCTCCATATTGATCACCTGGGAAGAACCATGTTGCTTCTTGAGTTCCAGCAGGAATTGTAACTGTTGCTGTTGCATCTGTATATTCCGAAGTTGGGTCTGTAATTGATGCTGACCAAGGTGTACAGCTAAAATCGCTAGCCAAATAAGGAGAGCACATCCCAATTTCAGTAACAACACCATCTATCGTAACTTGAATTCCGCTCCCTCCATTTGGGTCATCGGTTTGCCATCCATCACCAAAAGTGTCATGCATTTCAATTGTATAAACTCCAGACTCTGGAGAACACAAGATTAATGCGTTATATTTATGTGGTGCACTAAAGAAACCTCCAGTAACAGAACTACCTGCTTCAGCAGCACCAAATACTCTACCATCAGTTAATCCAAGTCTTAACTCAAAAATAAAAAGGTCTCCAGGGGCATGGTCATTAACACCTAATCCCATTGCTGCTATAGCTTCTCCAAAAGTTGCAGAAAGTGTTCCTCTTGGTAGTCCATGAGGTCCAGTAGAAAATGCAGAAGCATCTATTGTTTTAATTAACATATCATTAACTACTGTAATACCATTATCAGGAGATAAATCCTTAATAGACACATAAATACTAACACTTTTTAACAAATCCCCATCCTCAGCGTCTTGTTCCTCCACAATTACAGAAAACTGCGTTGAAGAATCACTAGAGTTAAGTGTATTACTTACAACTTCAATGGTTCTTAATATAGCGCCACTTTCAATTTTTAATACTTCATCAATAACATTACTACTAT
>UOEB01000286.1_pt1 | contig 12405 bp, 10 predicted proteins | sample 1989961 | NCBI WGS metagenome assembly UOEB01 (sample SAMEA4712198, study PRJEB27164) | hydrothermal vent metagenome | biome: marine basaltic hydrothermal vent biome; feature: marine hydrothermal vent; material: mineral | place: Pacific Ocean | collected 2011-06-14/2011-07-23 | depth 1691 m | reverse complement strand
TTTTGCAAGTTACAGATCGCAGCTTTTTATTAAAAAATGGTAATAGAATTAACATTAATGATACATCTGATTTAATGAACAATGGTTATTTAAATAAAAACAATTAGATTCCCACTTTCGCAAGATGTAATATGACTCAACACACAATGACAAAACAATAATAATATGGAAAGTAGGATGAGATTCCTGCTTTCGCAGGAAAGTATATGAAAACAGCTTATTTTGGAATTAGCAAATCAAACAGAGTAAATTTTGATAAAGAAATAAATCAACTTAAAAAATGCCTAGCAAAATATTCGATAGAGCTTTTAGTTTTTGTTGACAAATATGAATTTACATCTGACCAAGAAAAAGAAATGATGTCCATTGCTTTTAAGGAAATAGATAACTCCCGTTTTCTTATTATTGAACTTTCTAAAAAAGCAATTGGTGTTGGAATTGAGGTTGGCTACGCTTATGCAAAACAAAAACCTATAATTTATATTAAACAAAAAAATGCTAATCATTCTACTACAGTTGGTGGATGTACTGATTATATTATAGAATATGAAAATGAATTTCATTTAAGTGAAGAAATTGAGAAGATTATTAATAAAGATTCTTCGTTACACTCAGAATGACAAAACAATAATAATACAGAGAGTAGGATGAGATTTCCACTTTCGTGGGAAATATTATGGCGCAACACAACGAACTTGGTAAAAAAGGAGAGCAATTGGCAGTAGATTTTTTACTGTACCATGGTTATGCTATTATAGAACGTAATTATCGGTTTCAAAAAGCCGAAGTCGATATTATCGCCAAAAAAGAAGATACTCTTGCTATAATTGAAGTGAAAACTCGTTCTACCTCAGACTTTGGAAATCCTCAAGATTTTGTAAAACCCAAACAAATACAACGCCTCGTAAAAGCAGTTGATGAATATGTTACTGTAAACAATTTAGATGTAGAAGTCCGTTTTGATATTATTGCCATTACAAAACAAGGAAACGGTTTTAATATTGAGCATTTAGAAAACGCATTTTATCATTTTTAACATTTATGTCATTAAGAAAAATGTCTCCTTGAGCATGTCACACTGAGCTTGTCGAAGTGCAGTCGAAAGGTAGATTCAGAATCTTATCAATCTAAGCTATTCTTCTAAATGGATTCCTGCTTTCGCAGGAATGACAATCACTATTTTTGATCCATATATTTCTTAAAAGCCTCGAAATCGTAAGGTTTTGCAATAATTTTTTTATTCGCATTTAAAATATAATACGTAGGTGTTGCTGTAACATTATAACTGTTACCTATCTCGTTATTCCATTTCCCGAGGCCTAAAACATGTATAAATTCTGGATACTTTACAATTGCTTTCTCCCATGATGATAATGAGGTCTCATCTTCAAGACCAACAGCAATTACCTTTACTTTCCCTTCTTTCATTGACTTTACATACGTTTGCAGCTTTGGAATTTCGTTTAAACAATGTGAACATGTGCTACTCCAAAATACAACGACATACTCTTGCGCCATATCTAAATCGTAAAGCGACACTTCTGTTTTGTTTTCTCCTTCTCCAAGCTCAACATTAAACTCAGGTGCTTTATTTCCAATCGATACACTTTTAAATAGCGTTAACCCATCAACAAGTTCAATATCATTAAGCGTTTGTGCAATTTCAATTAAATAAATATCTGCAATGTAATTGGCTACAGCCTCAAAATTAGCATCAACCATTTGTTGCCATAGAATCTCTAATAATGTACTTTTTATTACAGGATTTGCATCCTTCATAGCAGCATACACTTCATCAATATTCTTTTCATATGAAATAACCTCATTATCTTCTTCTGAAGTCATTCCAAATACATAATTAAGTGTGCGTTCTATTAAAAAATTAGAACTTTGAAGTATTTCATTATCAAAATCTACATGGTCAAAAAAATGTATTTTTAAATTTTTGATATAGGTTGAAATATCTTCAAAGCCTTCAGGAATATAAGGCGAATTTGCTTTTATAAACTGCAGTGCAATTGTGCCTTCGGCAGCTTTTTCGTACTCTACCTGAGTTTCTTTTTGGGTTTTAAAAATAGCTGCTAATGCTAAAGTATCTGTACTTTGTTGTCTGTAAAAATTACCAATACTTTGACTCACCATAGACATACTTGTTGTGTACGAATTTATTAAGATATTTTCTACTGAAGCGTTATACTTCACTCCAGTTTCTGTATTAAACGCTAAAGACACGTCTTCTTTGGCATTATAAATAATATCAAAATTAAATTCCTCTTGTGGCATTGCATAGACTAACCTATACATACCCTTGGTAACCGTAGAGTCTAACTGAAACTCAAAATTTCCTTTGGAATCCACTTGTGCGTTTGCTATATATAATGACGTTGTTGGCATGACTTTATATAGAATTGCATATTCAAAATCCTGAGCAGGAGAAAACGTGCCTTTTATAGTATGTTGTGCTAGAACAAATATTGGCATTAATAGAATTCCGAAAAGCATTTTTTTTAACATAAACTCTTTTTTAATAAGACTCCAAATAGATAATATTGTCACTTTATTTTCTTTTTATTTTCAATAATCACGCCAAAATAAGTTGAATAGCATGTAATGCTTTTTCAATGCTATTTACATTTTCAAAAGTAAGCAATAATCTTAATCCTTTCCTAGTTTGCTTCTCTTTCATTGTACAACTATTAGCATGTGTTTGCACAAACTGTAATACCTTAGTAAATATTGCACTTTTATAAAAATTACTTTCTTGATTGCTAATAAAATAGCCCACAAACTTGCCTTGTTTCATAATAACTTTTTCAAAACCAAGTGTTGTAGCAATCCACTTAATTTTTACACTGTTTAACAAATCAACAACTTGTGTTGGCAGCTCACCAAAGCGATCTAAGAGTTCTTGCTCAAAAACATGTAATTCTTCTTCAGTTTTTATTGTATTAAGTTTTGTGTAAAGATTAAGACGCTCTGTAATATTATTTACATAATCGTCTGGAAATAGTAATTCGAAATCCGTATCAATGGTAATATCTTTTACATATTCTTTGTCTTCATTATCATCTTTATACAAGGCTGCAAACTCGTTCTCTTTAAGTTCTTCAATGGCTTCATTTAATATTTTTTGATAGGTATCGAATCCTATTTCATTAATAAACCCACTTTGCTCACCGCCTAATAAATCTCCAGCACCTCTAATCTCTAGATCCTTCATAGCAATATTAAAACCACTACCAAGTTCAGTGTGTTGCTCTAAAGCTGTAATGCGTTTACGCGCATCATCGGTCATTACAGATTGTTCTGGTGTTATAAAGTAGCAAAACGCCTTTTTATTACTCCGTCCTACTCGTCCGCGCATTTGATGCAAATCACTCAATCCAAAATAATTGGCATTATTAATAAAAATAGTATTTGCATTGGGTACGTCTAAACCGCTTTCTACAATAGTTGTGCTTACCAAAACATCAAACTCGCCATTCATAAAAGCCAACATCAATTGTTCTAATTTTTTACCTTCTAATTGCCCATGACCAATACCAATTTTAGCATCAGGCACCAAACGCTGAATCATGCCAGCTACTTCTTTAATATTCTCTATCCTGTTATGAATAAAAAATATTTGTCCACCACGTTGAATCTCATAAGAAATAGCATCGCGAATAGTTTCTTCGCTAAACCGTATTACATGACTTTCTATTGGATAACGGTTTGGAGGAGGCGTTGTAATTACTGATAAATCTCTTGCAGCCATTAAACTAAACTGAAGTGTTCTAGGTATTGGAGTTGCTGTTAAGGTCAACACATCTACATTATCTTTAATGGTTTTTAATCTTTCTTTTACGGCTACACCAAATTTTTGTTCCTCATCAACAATAAGTAATCCTAAATCTTTAAATTTTACATTTTTATTTACTAATTGATGTGTTCCAATAATTATATCTACTCGTCCGTTTTCTAAATTCTCTAAAGTTTCTCGTTTTTGTTTTGCTGTTCGAAACCTATTGATATAATCTACTGTAACTGGAAATTCTTTTAAGCGTTCTGTTAATGTTCTATAATGCTGAAATGCCAAAATGGTTGTTGGCACCAATATCGCTACTTGTTTTCCATTATCTACAGCTTTAAAAGCCGCTCGAATAGCAACCTCAGTTTTACCAAAGCCCACGTCGCCGCAAATTAGACGATCCATGGGTTGTTCGCTTTCCATATCTGCCTTTATATCGGCTGTAGCTGTAATTTGATCTGGAGTGTCTTCATATAAAAAAGAAGCTTCCAACTCATATTGCATGTAGCTGTCTGGATTGTATTGATAGCCTTTTTCTAATTTACGTTTAGCATATAGTTTAATAAGATTGAACGCAATTTCTTTGACTCTAGATTTGGTTTTCTGCTTGAGTGTTTTCCATGCTTTACTCCCAAGTTTGTATATTTTAGGCGGTTTTCCATCTTTACCATTAAACTTGGTGATTTTATGTAACGAATGAATACTTAAATACAATATATCTCGCTCTCCATAAACCAATTTTATAGCTTCTTGCTTTTTCCCTTCAACATCAATTTTTTGTAAGCCTCCAAACTTGCCAATACCATGATCTATATGTGTAACATAATCACCTATCTCTAGGTTTGTTAGCTCTTTAAGTGTTATTGCTTGCTTTTTTGCATAACCATTTTTAAGATGGAATTTATGATATCGTTCAAAAATTTGATGGTCGGTATAACATACAATCTTGTTATCATTATCTATAAACCCTTGATGTAATGAAAGCACCAGAGTTTTATAATGCACATCTTGTTCTACATCACTTCGACTAGGCTCAGTGCAGGCTTCAAAAATATCTTGAAATCGTTTGGCTTGTTGTTCACTAACACAACTAATATAATTGGTAAATCCTTTATTATGATTAGTATTTAGGTTTTCGATTAGTAAATCAAACTGCTTATTAAAAGACGGTTGTGGTACAGTGTTGAAAGTGATTACATTGTCATTGCGAGGAGTGAGCGACGCGGCAATCTCATTATTTGAAACAGATTGCTTCGTTTCACTCGCAATGACGTTCTTATTAAAATAGGAAATGTTTCCAAATTCTACTAAAGTAAAATCTATTAATTGTTTTTTGAGCAAATCAGAATTACAAAATAACTCACTTGGTGATGCATGTTTTAAATTGGTTGAAAGGGTTTTAAAAGCGTCTTCAGCCTTTTCAAAAAACTCATCTATCCTCGAAAAAAGCAAGTCTGCATTTTTTGTATATACTACTGTTTTTGAAGCTATATATTTTAAAAAACTTTGTCGACTTTCTTCTAGAAACTTATTCGCGATATTCGGAATAATATTAATTTTCTTGATTTGCTCAGTAGAGAGTTGTGTTTCAACATCAAAGGTTCTAATACTTTCTACTTCATCTCCAAAAAATTCAATGCGGTAGGGTTCATCATGCGAAAATGAAAACACATCAACAATACCACCTCTCACAGAAAATTCTCCAGGCTCAGTCACAAAATCTACACGCTTAAATAGGTATTCAAAGAGTACTTCGTTAACAAAATCGATAGATAAATTATCATTTATCGAAATTTTTAAAGTATTGCGTTCCAACTCTTTTCTAGTCACTACTTTTTCAAAAAGAGCATCAGGATATGTAATAATTATGGCTGGCTTTTTACGTGAATTTATTCGGTTTAATACCTCTGCTCTTAATAATACATTTGCATTATCGGTTTCTTCAATCTGATAAGGTCTGCGGTAACTTCCTGGATAGAATAATACATCCTTTTCATTTAAAAGTTGCTCAAAATCATTTAAATAATAAGCCGCTTCTTCTTTATCATTAAATACTAATAAAAAAGGAGCAGCAGCTTGCTTAAATGCATTAGAGATAACAAAAGAAAACGACGACCCAATTAGCCCTTTTAAATGTGTTTTACTTTGCGAATTGGCAATAGCAATTTGCAGTTTTTGCTGTTGCAAAGACTGTAAATATGTCTGCGAGATTAAGGCTTTACTCACTTAAAAAAGTTTGTACATCATCACTTTGGTTTTGATGTATTAAAGATGCAAATATAGTTTAAGAAAGGGAATAGTAAAGAATCAATTAAAAAGATTCCATTGCAACCCAAGCTGAAACACATAATACCTTGTATCCCAATGAGGTCCAAATCTAAAAGGAAACCATCTCCCAGAAGTGTCAACAAACCATCCGTTCTTATTTGGTAAGGTATCTATGTCTCTGGTAAGTAAATATTTGAATTCAAATAATGCATTTAATTTTTTAGTAACAGGTACTGATAGACTATACGACAATTTAAACGCTGCTCTCCATTGGGTTCTTCCTTGCTCAACTTCAGTTAATGTTTCACCTATTCCAATTCCAAAAAATGAATATTTTTTTGACTTATTTGAGTCTTCTTTAGACAAAAAAGGAAAACGTGATTTACGTAAAATACTAAAGAAAATAGCATCTCTACCTTGCACTATTCTATAAAAAGGAGGAAGCTCATTGGTCTCAAACTCATTTGCAGCACTTCTATGTTCCCAACTATAATAATCTAATCTAAGACCGTATTTTTTCATCCAATAGGTTGCATTTATATTTAAAATAGGTGAAGGTGTAGAATGAACTTCGGTAGTTTTTATGTTTTCTTGTAAAACACCATCTTGATAACGTCTAAATTTAAGATCTTGTCTTCCTGGAATTTGAATACCATAAGATGTTCCAATAGAAAATTGCGCATAGATTGATTCATTAAAAAAAAATAAGCTCAATAATATTGATATAAAAATAAATTGCTTTAATGTACTCATTAATATTCTTTGGGTTATTTGGTTATTGTCTAATAGAGAGTTAAATTTTTATTACCTAGTAAACAATAAATAAAAATAAATATTGTATGAAAATTTTATAAATACTATTCTCTAAAAACTAAAGTTTGAAATATAGCTGTGTATCAATAACATATCTATGTTTTTCTTTAAGAACGACTCTTTAATATCTTTAAGAAATCCTTTTTAGTGTTTATAAAAGCTTCATTTTTAATTTTATAACATATTAAGTTTAATTATCTTTGTAAAACATTAAACAAAAATAATATATGTCAATTTCAGATTTATTTGGTAGCGGATTTAGAAAACGTAATAAAGATCATTTTGCAGCAATTGTAAGAATTGCTATGGATGATGGCAAAATATCGGATGAAGAAAAAAAATTCTTAGATAGATTAGCAAGAAATTTAGATATTTCGGAAGCAGATTATAAAACAATTTTAAAGGATTATAAATGTCATCCTATTAATCATCCACTATCATATAATTTACGTCTAGAACGTTTGTACGATTTGGCTAGAATGGTATATGTTGATCATATAAAAGGAGAGCATGAAGAAATTCTTTTAAGAAAAATAGCTATAGGATTAGGATTCTCTCATGAAAATGTAAAATATGTTGTTGACAAAGCGTTAACTTTAGTTAACCAAGGTGTAAGCTTGGAAGAGTTTACAAAGGAAATTAAACATATGAATAGATAATTTTTATGTCTTTATTTTTTTGAAAGGCTATTTGGTGTTTTGCATAAACTCTTCCGTTTTTTCTACCATACTTTTGCTTCCACAGAAAAAAGGCACACGCTGATGTAATTCGGTTGGTTCTATATCCATAATTCTAGTAAAACCATCACTTGCTTTTCCATTGGCTTGTTCAGCAATAAATGCCATTGGATTGCACTCGTAAAGTAAACGCAATTTACCTGTAGGATTTTTTGAAGTGTTTGGGTAAATATAAATACCTCCTTTTATCATGTTTCTATGAAAATCAGATACTAACGACCCAATATATCTTGATGTATAAGGTCTATCACCTTCTTCCATCTGGCAATATTTAATATAATCTTTAACGCCTTGTGGAAAATGAACATAATTACCTTCATTTACCGAATATATTTTTCCGTTTTCTGAAAATTGCATGTGAGGATGCGACAAATAAAATGTACCAATAGCTGGATTTAGTGTAAATCCATTTACACCATCGCCAGTTGTATATACCAGCATTGTAGATGTTCCATAAATAACATATCCTGCAGCTACTTGCTTATTTCCTTTTTGCAAAAAATCTTCTAAAGTCACAGGTGTTCCAATTGGTGTTACGCGTGTATAGATAGAAAAAATTGTGCCAACGGAAACATTAACATCAATATTTGATGAGCCATCCAAGGGGTCAATTAAAACAACATACTTGTTTTGGTTGTTTTTATCTTGACTATTAATGGTAATGAAATCTTCTTCTTCTTCACTAGCAATACCACAAACAATATTTCTATTGGTTAACGTTTGAATGAATTTATCATTAGCATAAACATCTAATTTCTGTTGGTCTTCACCTTGAATATTGGTATCACCTGCGGTACCTATAATATCAACTAAACCAGCTTTATTCACTTCATGATTTACAACTTTTGCAGCCAACCTAATCGAGTTAATTAATCGTGATAACTCTCCTGAAGTATATTTAAACGAGGTTTGATTTTCAATAATAAACTCGCCTAAAGTTTTGTTTTTTTGAGACATTTTTTGGTTGTGTGTTTAAGTATAACAAATATCGTATTTTTTAATCAACTATAACGTTTTCGTAAAAGATAAATTAGTATAATTAACCTACATTAAACTATCTTTGGCTTTATTTTAAAATTTATGAATTTCACAATTAGACCCGCAACTAAAGAAGACATGCCTCAGGCGTTAGAATTAATTAAAGAACTGGCAATTTTCGAAAAAGAAGAGAATGCTGTAGAAGTGACTGTTCAAGATTTACAAAATGATGGTTTTGGAGAGCAACCGGCTTTTACCTGTTTTGTAGCAGAACTAAATAATAAGGTTGAAGGCATCGCTTTGGTGTATAAGCGGTATTCCACTTGGAAAGGCCCTATTTTACATTTAGAAGACTTGGTTATTAACCAAAGAATGAGAGGTCTAGGAATGGGTACTGCACTGCTAGACGAAGTAGTTAAATTTGCCCATAGTTTGGGTGCTAAACGTATTAATTGGGAAGTACTGGATTGGAATGAAAAAGCAATCAATCTGTATGAAAAAAAAGGAGCAAAAGTTTTAAGAGATTGGGATGTTGTACATTTAGATGAACAAGGAATTAAAAGTTACATAGCAAATATAGAATAATGCGTATTTTTAAATTTGGAGGTGCATCAGTAAAAGATGCTGAAGGTGTAAAAAACTTGGTAAAAGTTTTAAAAACTGTAGGATATAGTGAAACTTTAGTGGTTGTTTCTGCTATGGGAAAAACTACAAATGCGCTAGAAGAGGTTATTTACAATTACTTTAATAATACAAAGGAATTGCAAAGTTCTATACAAGATGTAAAGAAATATCATAATGCCATTTTGTTAGATCTTTTTGATAATGAAAACCATCCGGTTTTTAATACTGTTTCCAACTTTTTCAATGATTTAACTGTTTTCTTTGAAAGAAATAAATCGCCAGATTACAACTTTGTTTATGATCAAGTTGTTGGATTTGGTGAGCTCGTTTCAACTTCTATTATTAGTACTTATTTAGAAACTGTAGGCATAAAAAATAATTGGATAGACGTTCGTGAGTTTATAAAAACCGACAACTTTAATAGAAATGCAAAAGTAGATTGGGTAAAAACACAAGACATAATAACTAACAAAACAGAAAAAAATATTTTAAACATTACACAAGGGTTTTTAGGAAGTGACGCAAACAACTTTACCACCACGCTTGGACGTGAAGGAAGTGATTATACAGCGGCTATTTTTGCTTATTGCTTAAATGCTGAAAGTGTTACGATTTGGAAAGATGTTCCTGGGGTTTTAAATGCAGATCCTAGATTTTTTGAAAATGCGAAATTACTAAATCAAATTTCTTATCGTGAAGCTATAGAATTAGCATTTTACGGAGCTTCCGTTATTCATCCTAAAACATTACAACCCTTACAGCGAAAGGAAATTCCTTTGTATGTTAAATCGTTTTTAAACCCTAAAGACACGGGAACATGTGTTAGTAAAGGTGTTGATTTAGAACCTGAAACACCATGCTTTATTGTTAAAAAAAATCAAGTTTTAATCTCGTTATCTTCTTTAGACTTCTCATTTATAGTAGAAGAAAATATTAGTAAAATATTCAACTTATTACATTTATATAAAATGAAAGTTGACATGATTCAAAACTCAGCGATTAGCTTTTCAGTCTGTGTAGATAATAATTACAATAATTTAGAAAAGTTACTACAACACTTAAAAGCAAAATTTAAAGTAACCTACCACGAAAATGTATCTCTTTATACTATACGTCATTACGACGAAAAATCTATTCAAAATTTAGAACAAAATAAATCTATTTTAATGAAACAATTATACTTAGATACCGTTCAAATAGTAACAAAATAAGGCGCTTCTTCTTATTTTGTTTTTAAGTATCTTTGTAGTTCGTTCAATTAAATAACTCATGTCATTAGTAACCGCAAAAGAAGTTTCAAAAGCTATAAAAGCAGACAAATATGGTTTTATAGGAACTTTTATTGGTTGGTTACTCATGAAACTTTTAAAGATTTCTACTATAAATAAAGTTTACAACAGAAACAAACATTTGAACGATCTTGAATTTTTAAACGCTATTTTGAAGGAGTTTCAAATTAATTTTGAAATTCCTGATGAAGATTTAAAACGATTACCAAAAACTGGGGCTTATATTACAATATCCAATCATCCACTTGGTGGCATTGATGGTATTTTGTTGTTAAAATTAATGCTTGAGCAACGCAGTGATTTTAAGATTATCGCAAATTTTTTGTTGCATCGCATAGAGCCCTTAAAACCATATATAATGCCTGTAAATCCTTTTGAAGACAGAAAAGATGTAAAATCAAGTATTACAGGATTTAAAAACTCTATTCTTCATTTAAGAGCGGGCAAACCTTTAGGTATTTTTCCTGCAGGTGAAGTTTCAACTTATAGAGATGGTAAATTAGTAATAGATAAACCATGGGAAGAAGCTGCAATGAAATTGGCTCAAAAAGCTGAAGTCCCAATAGTTCCCATTTATTTTCATGCTAAAAACAGTAAACTATTTTACAAATTATCACAAATAAGTGACACTTTTAGAACAGCTAAATTACCATCTGAAGTACTCACTCAAAAAAAGCGAATAATAAAAGTAAGGATTGGCAAATCTATTTCTGTAAAAGAACAGAAAGAGCATACAAATCTTTTAGAGTTTTCAGAGTTTATTAGAAAAAAAACATATATGTTATCTAATACTTTTGACGATAAATCCAAAATATTAAATAATATATCATCTACTTTAAAACTTCCAAAAATTCCTAAAAAGATAGTAACTCCCGTAAAAACGGCAGTTATGATCCAAGAAATTGAAGAGCTAAAAGAAGGCGATTATAGACTTTTAAAAAGTAAAAATTATGAAGTGTATTTGGCTCCTGCAATTAAACTCCCTAATGTACTTCGTGAGATAGGACGATTACGAGAAATTACATTTAGAGAAGTGGGCGAAGGCACAAATGAAGCTATAGATTTGGATAAATTTGACACCTATTACCATCATATGTTTCTTTGGGATGATGAAAAGAAAGTAATTGCTGGAGCATATCGCATGGGATTAGGCTCTAAGATTTTTGAAAAGTATGGTATTGATGGATTTTATCTACAAGATTTGTTTAGGTTTGAACCTGAACTTCATAAAATGATGAGCCAGTCTATAGAATTAGGACGCGCCTTTATTATTGCGGCTTATCAACAAAGACCAATGCCTTTATTTTTACTCTGGAAAGGTATAGTGCACACAACATTGCGTTTTCCTGAACATAAATTTTTAATTGGTGGCGTAAGCATAAGCAATCAGTTTTCTAACTTTTCCAAATCGTTAATGATTGAGTTTATGAAATCGCATTATTACGATCCCTACATTGCACAATATGTTCATCCTAAAAAAGAGTTTAAAGTAAAGCTGAAAGATGCCGATAAGGATTTTGTGTTTGATGCTACCGAAGCCGATTTGAATAAATTCGATAAAATTATTGACGAACTAGAACCTGGTAGCTTACGTATGCCTGTATTACTTAAAAAGTATATTAAACAAAACGCACGACTGGTTGGCTTTAATGTAGATCCCTTGTTTAACAATGCCGTTGACGGCTTGATGTATATTAAAATTGCCGACTTACCTGAAAGCACAGTACGTCCTGTTATGGAAGAGTTTCAAGCTGAATTGGAACGCAAGTTTATGGAGAATCATGATAAGTAAATTTATATTCTCTTAAACAAAAACACACCAATACTATTCAATATTTTTTTTGGTCATTAAATAGTATTGGTAAGTTCTTATTTTCAATCTTTAAAGATATCCTCTAGAACCAAG
>UOEB01000169.1_pt1 | contig 12929 bp, 9 predicted proteins | sample 1989961 | NCBI WGS metagenome assembly UOEB01 (sample SAMEA4712198, study PRJEB27164) | hydrothermal vent metagenome | biome: marine basaltic hydrothermal vent biome; feature: marine hydrothermal vent; material: mineral | place: Pacific Ocean | collected 2011-06-14/2011-07-23 | depth 1691 m | reverse complement strand
TTGGAATGTGATTTGATAACTCTTTCTAAAAAAATACCTTCATTTTTAATTTTATTATGTTTCACTTCGTTTCGTACACAAAGAGCAACATCACATCCTGCCTTTTGAAAACTATCTGCCAAAATCATTCCCACAGGTCCTAATCCAATTATCCCGATTTTTATTTTTGCTGTTTTGCTCATTAGCTCAATACTTTAGAATCTTCAATTTGCTCTAAAAAAGTTTCAATTTTGGTAATACTTTGTCCTTCAGAGAAAAAACGTAAATCACATAAATCACCTTCTATTACTAAAGATGGGACTCCTGTTATTTTTTGCAAACGCTGTGGCATTCCAAATTTTGCATTAGAATTGTTGAAACATGTTTTAGTGTCATGAAATACAATGCCGTCTATATTATATTCTTTAAACCACTTTGCTAATATTTTCTCTTTGGCTTTATCACTTCTATTGATAAAAATTTCTGTGTATGCTCTCGCAGAAGAATTCCAAGGGTCATTTTCATCAAAATTATCAAACACCCAACTGCTACAATACGTTGAAGCAACTACAGCCGAACCATTGGAAATAAACAAGTCGCTCATCATTCTTAGTTTGCCCCAAATGGGCATACCTTCCCAAAAAATACGTGTTCTTGCTTCGGGAATAAATCCAATATTATTTTTTACATTTTCTTCTAATTCAGCTAGGAGGATTTTATAATATTCTTTTGCCGTTTCAGTTCCTCTTAACACAACAATAGGTCCCATGTGTATGGCTCCATCAAAAAAACTTAAAGGAGCATTCATAGCTGTAGACGTTTTTAATACTTTTTGCCACAATAAAGTAGCTTCCTTGCTTAATTTAATTGTTGCTTTAAATTTATCTAAATCGAATTTTCGCCCACTAACCTCTTCACATACAGGAATCATTTTTTTAAATTGTTTAACTACTAAATCTATCTCATCTTGTGTTACTTCGTCTAAATATCGTGGTGGTTGTATGCCAACTATTGGACAATTAAACTCATCGGCATAAAAAGTAAACCAATCTTCCACTTCTCTACATTGATTAGTGTTGTATGCAATAATATCTGGTTTAGGTACTCCTTTCATCCCATAATGGGTTTGTAATGGCGATTGTTTTTTTAGATAAGAACCTATATCAGCTGTAGTATAAGAACATATATGTCCAGAATAACCGCATTTTATCGCCTCAGGAATAAAATCCATGGCTGTACGAGTTGCTCCTAAAAGTGCGCCATGGTTTTCAGGGAAAAATATTTCAAATCCAAATGAACGAAGCAATTCTGTTGGTCCTCCACTTGTACACCAAGCAATTTTGTTTTTACCCGATTCTAGTGAAAGAAAGTATTCTCCCATTAGCTTTTTCATTATTTCAGTTGACTTAATCTTATACATTTGCTCTAGCTATTTTATTTTTAACATCTAATTTAACTACATAGACTTCCTCTTCAGTAGGCACGTTTTCTCCGTACATATTAACGAGATGGTCTTTGTATTTTTCTAAAACATTTTTTGGCGCTACTTTCATTGATGGTGTAAGTGTTTGGTCTTCTAGTGATAATTCACTATCAATAATAGCTGCTAATTTTATTTTAGAAAATTTTTGTTTAATATCACAATTTGCATCGTGTAAACACCCTTGTAAACACTTTCCTAATTCGTTTAAGTTCCTCGGACAAAAGCATCCTTCCTCTGGAGAAATCTGGTAATCAGGATTTTTTAGCATTTTATTATTAGGGAAAATTAATGCGACAGGATAATCTTCTCCACTTCCTGAAATAATCACATGCTGTACATAATGGCATTTTAGTTGAATCACTTTTTCGAGATCTGTAGGAACCACTTTTTCGCCATTAGACAATTTAAAAATTCTGTCTTTTCTAGAAATTAGCTTTATTCCAGTTTCTGTGATTTCTCCAACATCACCTGTTTTATACCAACCATCTTTGGTGAAAATGTCTTCATTTGCTTCATCGTTATGGTAATACTCTACCATAACATTTGGTCCTTTAACTTGAATTTCTTCTTCATCTCCAATACGCACACTAACTCCTGGAATAGGATTTCCTACTACACCTGTCGCTCTTTTTACATTTGGGTTTGTTACAGTACAACAAGGTGAAGTTTCAGTTAGTCCCCAGCCTTCTATAACTGGAATATCTCTTTTTTGAAATTCTCTTGAAAGTTTTTCAGGTAAAGATGCGGCTGCGGTAAAAATGAATTTTAACCCAGAATTAAAGAAACTATCTTCTGCTTCTTTACTTGCCAAAGTTTTTAAATAAAGGGCTTGATACACTTTTGGAACACTAAAGAAAATGGTAGGTTGAACTAATTTCCAATTTTCAAAAATAGAATCAACATCTTTACCAAAACTACTTTCTAAATAATAAGTGGCTCCACTATAAAGAATGGTAAACAACTCAAAAATACCTCCAAAACTATGATGCCATGGTAAGTACGCTAAAAATCTATCATTCTCGTCAACATCCCAAATTATGTCTAATGCAGCTTGTTGAGATAAAATATTTTTATGTGTTAATTGAACACATTTTGGTGTACCCATAGTTCCTGAAGTGTACATATTTAAACCAATGGTGTCTGGAGGAATAGTCTCGTTTAAACTAGACTCATCATTTTGAGGAGTGGTTTTTTGTAAATATGAGAAAGGAATTAAATTTTTATATCGATTATCATCTACTGTATCAAAATGAAAAATTGATTTTATTTGTGTTAATTCTCCACCAATATTATCCATTTGCTCTTGTCCGCCAACAGCCATCCAAGTAGCATTGGAATGGTTAATGAGCAATTGCGCTGTAACTTGTTTAAAATGAGAAAATATGGGAACAGCAATTCCTCCACAAGCCATAATTGCTAGTTCCAATTCCAGCATTTCTAGACAATTACTGGAAAACAGAATCATTTTATCACCTTTTTTAAAACCTAGCTGTTTTAAATTTCCAGTTATTTTTTTGATATCGTTATAAAAATGTTCCCATATAATTCCTCTGTAAATACCATTAGCATCTTTCTCTTTATAAACATATTTATCAGAGAAATTAGTAGCATTTCTCTTTAAGAAAGTTGCTATATTGGGGATAATTTCACCTAGTTGATATGTTGAATGAAGTTCTTTCATAAATATATTTAAGCTATTACAGCAGCTTTTTTTTCTTTCAGTTTATAATATCTATATCCACCCCAAAGTGCTGCACCAACAGCACCAGAGTATATTGCATCAGGATGAGAAGCAAATATTAAGTCCTCTTTTTTCTTTTCTTTAGATAATTCTTCAACTGCTTGTAACATCCCTTCATTCATTCCCATTCCACCTACCAATGCAATTGATGATTCTGCTCTTAAAGAGCCTAATAATTTTACAACTCTACCTGCAATAGAAAGATTAATTCCTTTCACAATATTTGCTGTTGAAAGTCCTTTAGAAACCAGATTTATAACATCTGTTTCGGCTAAAACTGCACAAATGCCAGAAGGAACTTCAGGATTATCAGCTTGTAAAGACAATGGGCCAACTTCTTCAATAGCTAAACCCAGATATCGTGAAATATTTTCGATAAACTGCCCAGAGCCCGAAGCACATTGACCTGTCATTTTGTAATCTAAAACTTTTCCTCTATAATCAATTTTAATGGCTCTAACATAAAGTCCTCCCATATCAACAACAGTTTTAGCTTCAGGCACAAAAAACTTACCTCCGCGTGCATGTGTTGTCATACTATAAAAGTGTCCCGTTTTTCTTTCAACCATTTCACCTTGACCTGTAGATGCTAAATACGCAATGTCTTTGTTAATTAAATGATTACGTCCTAGAAGCATATCAACTATATCTACCACAACATCTTTAGGGTTTCTTTTTCTTATTTTTTCTGTTTGTTTATCAATAATTTTATGTTCGCCAGAAATAGTATCGTAAGCCATTATTACACCTTTTACGTAACTCCCACCTACATCAATCCCCATTGTCTTTATCGTCTCATTCATGATTTATAGCTTTTTTTGTTTTCATTTTTTTTGATGGTAAATCCACTTCAATATTTCTTCTTGCAAACATCGCTCCTCCTAATGCTCCCATAAATATTGAATCGGTATGTATATTCATTGTTATATCTCCATAAGAATCAGTAACCATTTGTTTTACATATTTTAATACAGCTTGATTACGAGCTACTCCTCCTGTAAAAGTAAATTCTTCTCTTACTCCTCCTGAACGAGCAATTAGAGACATGGCTCTTTGCACAATAGCTTTATGCAGACCAGCTAAAATATTCGGTCTTTTTTCTCCATTATGTAGAAGTTCTTTTACTTCTGCTCCAGCAAAAACAGTACAGGTAGAACAAATAGTTGTTTCTTTATCAGCACTCATTGCCTCTGGTCCCAGCTCATTTAATGAAATACCAAATTCGTCTGCTATGTAGCCTAAATACCTTCCACAGCCTGCAGCACATCTATCATTCATGTGGAAACTAGTAACCAGACCACGACTATCAACTTGAATTGCTTTTGTGTCTTGCCCTCCAATATCTAGTACTGTACGTGTGTTAGGAAAAACTGCATGAGCTCCAAAGGCATGACAAAGTATTTCAGACTTAATACAATCTTCAGGAAAAGGAAGTAAAGCACGACCATATCCTGTTCCAACCATATTAGCTATATGTATCTCTTGATCGGCAATTGAATCTATGTGCTCTCTTAAAGAAGTTTCAACATTCTTATAGTTGTTCTTAACCGCATTTAACTCAGCATAATACCAGTCTTCTTCATTGTGTTCTTGAGGTTCGTCAATCAATCCTTGGTATTTGTCCTCTAAAATTTTCATAGATTCATGAATCAATTCTTTAAAATTGAATTGAACCATTTCATTTTCAACAGGTGTAATGCTTTTATCAAAAGCCAACATTAATGGTTCGTACAGAGTTCTATCAGCTTTTTCAACTTCGGCATTATATCTCTCACTTACTATATCTCTGAAAAATTGATTTTTTGAACCTAAATTTTTATTGATAAATTCATTCTTAATATGTGGGCGAATAATTTCTATTATGCTGTTTAAAGCTTCAGCTATAGCAGATTTATTATCATAAGAATAGTCTTGAACAGTTTCTTTTAATTTCTTTTCTAAACTGTCCATTCTTCGTTTAAACTGGCGATATTGAAAAACGCTTCTTATGTCTTCCATATATTTTTTAAACTCAGGTTTAGACTCAATTTCGTCTTTTAGCTTGTTGGATAACAATGTGAAACGTGCATCGTAAATAGCTTCCTCTCGTGCGATATCTGCAGCAACTTTATAATTGGCTCTTGTATTGGTAATTCCTCTTCCTATGATCTCATCTTTATTGTTTATGATGACCGCTTTAGAAGTGGTAGAACCTAAGTCAATTCCTAAAAAATAATTTTTCATATTAATTTCTTTTAGTCAAAACTGATTAAACAGTTTCTATTTCCATTTTTTTACGTTGTTCCAGCATCTGGAAATAAGATTCTAATCTATTTTTTATATTTGAATAAGAGAAGTATCGTGGATCAACCAAATCAGATTCTATAAATCCAACTGGTACTTCTAGGCTGTCTTCAATTTCTCTCATCATTCCTAATTGTCCAGCAGAAAATGAATTACAACTCTTGATTGAGTTTGTTATATAGCCATCGGCATCATAATCTACTATACATTTTTTCAATAACTCTATGCGTTGAGGAATGTTCATGTTGGTATAACAATTCATACAATACTCTGCCAAAGCTTCTAAGGGTCTTTCAGGATCATGCCTCCAGCCATAATCATATACACCTCCAACTTTAGTATAAGAAGACGCTACAATAACGGCTCCCATATCATAGAAAATTTTCCAAAACTCTCTGAAACTAGTCCAGTTTGGAGGTCCTTCAACAACCAATCTGTATTTTTCTTCTTTCATTTCTCCTTCCGGAGTAATTGGTCCTTGCCCTTTTTCAATTCTAATTAGAATTTCTTTATATAATTCTTTGTAATAATCTACCGCTTTTTGAGTGCCTCTAAAACCAATATTAATAGGACCTATATAGTAAACACCAGCGAAATAGGCGTCAATAGGTGAAGGTTTGTGTTTTGTTGTATCAAAAATTTTGGTAATCCAATCTTCAGCTTCAGCTGATAAAACCAAATGTTGTTTTAATTTTTTTTCATCAAATTTAATTCCTGTAACCTCTTCCATTTGAGGAATAACTTCTTCCTTAAATTGCTTCACCATATATTGGGTCATTTCCGGTGTAATCTCTCCATTTTCCTGATAAGGTGTGTGTACCATTATAACCTTGGCGTCTGGATATTCTCTTTTTAAAGTTTCAAACCATTTTAAAAACGTAAAACATCCTGTATAACTTAATAATAGCACGTCTGGTTTTGGTAGTTTTTGCCCTGTAGGACCAATATTGCCTTTCATCATCATTCCTATATCGCATTTTACATAAGTGCAAACATCTTCAGAATGCGCATTTCTTTCAGCTTCTTTAATGTATCCGCCTGATTTTTTACGCATTGCATTTTGAAGTGCATTAATCTCTGGATATACAGGAAGCATATCAAATGTTTGTATTAATTCTGATAAGTTTCCAGGAATAAATGTGTAACACACTTTTTTACCTAACTCTTTAGCATTGGCTAAATCGTTAAACAAGCCTTCAACCATCTCCTTTTGGAGAATCATGCTCTTTTCTTTTTGTGCTATTTTTGACATAATGTTCTAAAATTTCAATTCTTAAATCTCAAATTCCAAACTTGTTATCAAGAAAAAAATAATTGATTTTATAATTATTGGGTTTTATTTGGTATTTGGTATTTGTCATTTTGTGTTTATATATTTACAGGTTCGTCCTCCCATAATTTTATTGAATCTGAGAAGGTTCCTACTTGTTCTTTAATTACTTTATATTGATTTATGTTTTCGCTATATTGGAATGCGATGTAGCGTATTCCCATTTTGTTAAATGCATTTTGAAAAATTGGAGCATCTAATAAACTAGGGTCACAAAAACTTGCGGAAGCAAATATGACTCCATCTGCACCTCTATTTTTAACTATTTTGGCTAATCGGTTTTCTTTTGGATTATGCACATCGTAAATAGACGATGAGTATTGACTTTGATTGATATACGAAAGTGCAATAGCTTCCAACGGTTTGTTTGTGGTTGCATCTATATCTCCTAAAATCATTCTTGATCCTAGCATATAATCGTCGTCAACTACATAACAACCTGCTTCTTCAACTGCTCTAATAAGTCCTAAAGAGGGTTGCTCACAAAATGCTCCAGATACAACGACTTTAATTTTATCTTGTGGTGTGCCTATATCTTCTTTTATGTGTACACAAATCTGTTCTAATATGGCATTGTGCTCTTCTATAGGAATTACTGTTCCTGCGCGAACAATACAATACACCTCTTCAATAGACAAACGCCAAGGGTAATCTTGACGAATATTGTATATAAATTCTATCATTTGTCTATTCTTGTTATACAAATTGATAGAATGATTTAATTCTTGAGTGGTAGGTACTTTTCCGTTAATCTCCTTAATGTACTTTAATACATGTTCCATTTCTTGTTGATAGAACACACCTCCAATTTCTGGTAAGAAGTTTTGAGGAAAATCCATGTATTTCACAAACTTTCCAATATTTTGCTGTTTGAAAATTCCTGAGAGATTACGAATAACATCACATATAGAAGGAAATATAAACCCATCTATATGATCCAAGTGCTTATCTAATACAATTTCAATAATACTTCTAGGAATGTGACAAATATAAGATTGGTAATACGCATCTCCTTTAATGATTTGCTTGTGGTCTCCACCACCAAAAATTCCCACAGGCATAGCACCTGCTGCATGCAGTATCTCTCTTGGAAAGTAAATAGGCATGTAGCCTACCAACACTCTACCTTCTTTTTCTTCTTTCCATTCTCTTGCTCTGGTAAAACTTAAATCGAAAGCGTGATGTTTGCATTCCTTTATAAGTTCAATTATATTTTTCATAATTTATATATAAATTCAAAAACCAAATCTATTTTGATTTCATCCTTTACTTGAACTTAATTCTTAAAAAAAAATATAAACTAACTATACCTTGCTGTCAAGCAAAAAACGAAAAAATTACTGGTATGGTTATAATTGTGTCACTAAAAAGCATATAAATATTACACTAAGTTATTACGAATTTTGTTGTTATCCAAAATAAAAGACTATTTTGTATTAATTATAAATAATAAAGGGTTAAAAAATGATCAATCTCTCATGGTAAGTAGAAATTAATGTGCTTACATGGGCAGAAATGAAAACATATGCTACAATTTCAAGTTGAATTCTAAAACGTGTTCAGTTTTGTGTATAAATGTATTGAGTTTCGTTTAAGTATAAAAAAACGGTTTAGAAACTATCTAAACCGTTTCAATTTTAGTAGCTGGAGTTTGGAGTTGGATTTATTATCTGTTGTGTGCAACAGATAATAAGCCGAGAAGAAGCTTGATTAACAAACCTGATTTAATTCTCAAATCCATCTTTTGTAAATTTCAATTTATGCAACAAACTTCAGAATTACATCCACAAAAAAACCCTCAACTTAAAAAAGGTTGAAGGTTCTACTTAGTAGCGGGAGCTGGACTCGAACCAGCGACCTTCGGGTTATGAGCCCGACGAGCTACCTACTGCTCTATCCCGCGATATAAGATTGCAAATATACAACGCTTTTTAATTATAGCAAGTATAAAATAACAAAAAAGCTGCTTCAAATTTAAAGCAGCTTTTCAATCAAAAAAATATATATTAATAATTTAGTCTGTATCAACCAATGCTGAATTTTTCTTTTCATTTAAGTTAACATATTCAAATTGTACCATACTTGGAATTTTTTCTGCTAAACTTGCAAAATCCCCTTTTAGGTCATTATTGTTAAGCATCAAAACTTTTAATTTTGTTAGGTTTGCTAAACTTGTAGGTATATTTCCATATAACATATTATCTGATAGTAAAATCTCTTCTAAGTCTGCTAAATTACCTAAACTAGATGGTACAGCACCAAATAAGCTATTATCAAAAAGACTTAGCTTTTCTAAATGTGTTAAGTTTTTAATAGTTTTTGGAATTGCTCCTGATAAATTGTTACTGCTTAAAGACAATTCTTTTAAACTTTCAAGTGTACCTATCTCTATTGGAATTGTACCAGATAAATTATTACTAAACAGCTCTAACTTCTCTAGTTTTACAAGATTACCAATTGTTGAAGGAATGCTGCCTTCAATACGGTTCATAAATAACTCTAAATTAACAAGTGCATTTAAATTGCCAATACTATTTGGTAATTCTCCATTTAAAGTATTAAAAGCTATGTTTAGTGATTTTAATTGTTTTAAATTTCCAATTGTAGAAGGAACTGTTCCGGATAATTTATTTCTGAATAAATTTAAGGATTGTAAATTAACAAGGTCTCCTAATTCAATAGGTAGCTGTCCCACTAGATTATTGAAACTTAAATCTAATGCTATAACTTTATCATTTTTAACAACAACACCATGCCAAGTACTAATTGGTGCATCTGTATTCCAAGTCACAGTCCAATTGTCACCGTTAGTTGCATTGCAAATAGCTATTAAAGCGTCTTTTTCTTTTGTAGAAACATTCCCGAACGCTAGCACGGAAATAAGACATAACAATAATGTCGTTTTTAAAGTTTTCATAATAGTAGATTTTTAATTGAGGGGCAATAATCTGACACGAATATATAATTAATTAGACAAACTACCAATTTTATTCGATGAACTGCAAATGAGTGAGAATAAAACTACATTCCTATTTGTTCTATATCTAAATGTATATTCTCCCAATCTTGCATAAGTTCTTGCAAAATCTCTTTCTTTTTTTGGTACTCATCAAAAAAATTAGGGTTAGAAACTGTAACATCATAATTGGTCTCTAATTCAACGTCAATTTCTTTTATTTCTTTTTCTAACTGATTGATTTGGGACTCTACTTTACTTAATTTATTATTAAGAGATTTTAGTTTCTTTTGGTCTTGATAGGATTGCTTACTACCTGTTTTAGTTACCTGCTTCTTAATAACATCTCTTTTTTCAATATCACGTAAGTTTTCAATACTTCGTTGTTCTAAGTAAAAATCGATATCGCCTAAATACTCCTTGATATGTTTATCTTTAAACTCATATACTTTATTAGTTAGGCCTTTAAGAAAATCCCTGTCATGTGATACTACAATTAACGTACCTGCAAACTTTTTTAAGGCTTCTTTAAGTACGTTTTTTGATTTAATATCTAAATGGTTTGTAGGTTCATCCATTACCAAAACATTCAAAGGCTGTAATAATAATTTGGCTAATGCTAAACGATTTCGCTCTCCTCCAGATAGTACTCTTACATATTTATCTACATCATCTCCTCTAAATAAAAAAGCACCTAAAATATCTCTAACCTTGCTCCTGTTATTTTGGTTAGCAGCATCAATCATGGTATCTAAAACCGTTTTATTTCCATCTAAATATTCTACTTGATTTTGGGCAAAATATCCAATTTGAACATTATGTCCTAGTTTTAAGTCTCCAGAAAAATCAATATCACCTACAATAATTTTTGCCAAAGTAGATTTCCCTTGTCCGTTTTGTCCAACAAAGGCAATCTTACTATCTCTGTCTACCATAAGATTTACATTATTGAGTACTTGTAAATCGCCATAATGTTTTTCAATATTTTTAGATTCAATAACTACTTTACCCGGAGTAATTGAAACTGGAAAAGTTAAACTCATAACACTATTATCATCTTCATCTACTTCAATACGTTCAATTTTATCAAGTTTTTTAATAAGCGATTGTGCCATTGTTGCTTTGGTTGCCTTTGCTCTAAACTTTTCTATTAACTTCTCTGTATGCTCTATTTGCTTTTGCTGATTTTTTTGAGATGCTAACTGTTGTGTTCGCATTTCTTCTCTCAATACCAAATATTTTGAATATGGTTTAGGGTAATCATAAATGCGTCCTAATGAAATTTCAATGGTTCTATTGGTAACATTGTCTAAAAACATCTTATCATGCGACACAATTACAATAGCACCTGAGTAATTTTTTAAAAAGGTTTCTAGCCAAATAATGGCTTCAATATCAAGGTGATTTGTAGGCTCATCTAATAACAAAACATCATTGCTTTGAAGTAATAACTTTGCTAATTCTATACGCATACGCCAACCTCCAGAAAAGGTGTCTGTTAACTTATTAAAATCTTCTCGGTTAAATCCTAAACCCTGCAATACCTTTTCAGTTTCGCCTTTGTAATTATAGCCTCCTAAGATTTCATATTGATGTTGAATATCATTAAGATCTATCATTAATTGATGATAGCTATCGCTTTCATAGTCGATGCGTTCTAACAGTTGTGTGTTTATAGATTCTATTTTAGCTTCTAGTGCTTTTATTTCAGTAAACGCTTCATACGATTCTTCAAGTATTGTTCTTCCGAAAGCAAAATCGATATCTTGCTTTAAAAATCCAATCTTTAAATCTTTTTCTTCGGCTATTTGTCCTGAAGTTGTTTCGGCTTCACCAGCTAATATTTTAAGCAATGTAGATTTTCCTGCGCCATTTTTTCCAATCAAACCTATACGATCACCACTTCCTAATCTAAAGGTAATGTCTTCAAATAAATAATCGCCTTGAAACGAAATGGAAACCTTATGTATATTAAGCATATATGTTACAAATGTTACTTTACGTAACCTATTAAAAAGTTAGTTTTGCAAGTAAAGAAATATTTCTTTACTTGGATTCCCGCATTCACTTCGACAAGCTCAGTGTGACATGCGAGAATGACAATTTCAATGGAAACCTCGATAAAATATCGAGGAATTCTTTTTTTCGATTAAAACGCTAAAATAATACAATTACACATGCTAAAAAAAGGAAATAAACTATATAGTATAGCAACAGGAACCTGTCCAAAATGCCATCAAGAGAGTATGTATCTTAACAAAAACGCCTATATACTTTCCGATACGTTAAAAATGCACGAGCGTTGTTCTAACTGTAACACAAAATATAACATTGAACCTTCATTTTTTTACGGCTCAATGTATGTTAGCTACCCTGTGGGTATTGCATTTGCTGTGGCTGCTTTTGTAATCTCCTATTATTTTTTAGGCTTAAGCAGAACGACTTCTTTTATAACTATTATAGTTACCATGATTGTTTTTTTACCTATTATTCTAAGGCTTTCTCGTAATATTTGGATTAATATTTTTATGAATTACGACAAATCTTTAGGTGAAAAATAGATGCTTTCATTAAACTACTTAAATCGTTTAATATCAATCTCAGTATTTAAGGATAGTCCTTTCTCAATAAAGTTATATAATTGAAGTGCTACATAAGGTGCAATCATTACGCCTCTTGTTCCTAAGCCATTTAACACGAATACATTATTATACTCTGGATGTTGTCCTACCAAGGGTCTTCGGTCCTTTACTGTTGGACGAATTCCAGCTACTTGATCTATAACTTTAAATTCGCATTGTAAAACCGTTTTTAACTTGCTTAAAAGTTCTTCTTTCGCCTTTTTAGTAGTGGTGTTACTTAAATCTTCCCACTCATAAGTGGCACCCACTAAATATAAATCGTCTCCTAATGGCATTATAAAAACACTCGACTTTAAAATATAATCTATCTTTAAATTAGGCGCATAAATGGTTAACAGCTCACCCTTTGTAGGTTTAAGCGGTAAATACTTAAAAAACGGATTTTGTTGCAACCCAAAACCTTCAGCAAAAACGATGTGCTTCGCTTTAATTACTTTATAGATGATATTCTTTTCTATTTGTAAGCTATCATAATCAAATGTTTCCTTTATTAATACTTCCTTGTTTTCTAGTCG
>UOEB01000203.1_pt1 | contig 13233 bp, 10 predicted proteins | sample 1989961 | NCBI WGS metagenome assembly UOEB01 (sample SAMEA4712198, study PRJEB27164) | hydrothermal vent metagenome | biome: marine basaltic hydrothermal vent biome; feature: marine hydrothermal vent; material: mineral | place: Pacific Ocean | collected 2011-06-14/2011-07-23 | depth 1691 m | reverse complement strand
TGAAGTTTATTTAGTAATGCAATCCATTGTTGTATTTGCCATATCATGTACAGGAGTAGGTGAGATGTAAGGGATACCCAAACCAAGACCTCTAAGAATAAAAAGAACACCAATTACAACCACAAACACTGGAATAATTTTTTGTATGCGTTGTCTCATGTTTCCTTTTAAAATACTGCTAAAGTATATAGCAGTTGTCATTAAAGGAATTGTTCCTAATCCGAAAAATAACATATATAAGCTACCTTGAAGTGTATCTCCAGTGGCAATAGCCGCAAATAAAGCCATATATACTAAGCCACAAGGTAAAAATCCGTTTAGAAAACCAATAGTTAAAAATGTATCTGATGTTTTTTTCTTTAACGCTTCGCCTAAGGCACTTTTAACTTTTGAGATGAGCTTAAAAAGAGGTTTTGAAAAGTTGTACTTGTTAAAAGTTTTATAAGGTATTAATACAACTACAATCATTAGTACGCCTATTACAATAGAGAGTTGTTGTTGTAGCCCAAAAATGTAAAGTCCTTTGCCAACAAGCCCAAAGATTAACCCGATAATGCTATACGATATAAGCCTACCAAAATGGTAAATAGCAATTTGCAATAATTTTTTATAAGAATTTGTATGATCTACAGGAAGCATAAAAGCAATGGGTCCACACATACCTACGCAGTGAAAACTCCCTAATAAACCTAAAACAAATGCCGAAATTAACATACTAATAGATTATTGATTTTTTATAGAGATAATTTTTTCCGTTATATTGCCAATCTATTTTAATGTCCCAACGACCATCTACCAAACGTTTGTCAGGTATGAGCAAATATGTTTTAGATAGTGAAATGGTAGTTTCAAAATCTAATTGTTTGTTAGATGGTCTATATAGGAACATTTTTCCAGTAATTTTTTCTGTATCAAAATCTTTAGGGAATTGAATTACAATGCCTTCATTTGTTTTGTCGTAAACAATATTTGTGTTTAGTGTTTGTGCATTTTTTAGTTTGTTAATCTCATTTTGATACTGCAGCTCTTCTTTGTAATACTCTTCAGTTACCAAATCGTGTTTATACTTCTTATTAGTATTCATGGTTATAACAAAGTATAGTATAAACGCTATGAAGCTAATAAATGCGATTACAATTCCGGTTCCCCAATTTATTTTCATGGCTCTATATTTAATTATAACTTCTAGGTCCTAAAAAGTTTACAGTTGTGGTTTCAATAAGGTCATCACCACTATACACTTCAATAAGCAATTTGTTTTTATCTCCTTTTAAATCTTTTTTATCAATCTCAATAAAGAGAGTACCTTCAGCCATACCTTGTTCAGGTACTTTAAAATAATCTGAAGATGAAACCAATTTGATTTCTCCTTTATATTTTCTTAGCTTAAAGCTTACATTCTCAATAGTTCTAGTTGTTTTATTAATCAACTTATAGGTAAATACATTACTGATAATATTTTCGCCTTTATGCTCATACAATTGCCCTGGTAATCTTAAAATTGTAGCTTCAACATCATTTCTTAAAGCCAACAATCCAGCAAGTACACCTACCAAAATAACAAGTACAGCAATATAGCCTTTCATTCTAGTAGTTACCTTAAATTTTTCTTTCTTTTCTATTTCATCTTCACTAGCATAACGAATTAACCCTTTTGGTAAATTTACTTTTTCCATGATGTGGTCACATTCATCAATGCAAGCTGTACAGTTAACACATTCTAGTTGTGTCCCGTTTCTTATATCTATACCTGTAGGACAAACATGCACACATTGGTGGCAATCAATACAATCTCCAAAGCCTAAAGCTTGTCGGTCTTCATTTTTTCTAAACTTTTTTCTTCCTTTATCACCTTCACCACGTTTATGGTCATAGGCAACAATAACAGATTTGTTATCTAATAAAACACCCTGCAGTCTACCGTACGGACAAGCAATAATACAGACTTGTTCCCTAAACCATGCGAATATAAAATAGAAAACGCCAGTAAATATTATTAGTGAAACTAAAGTATTTACATGTTCTGTCGGGCTATCTGTGATATATTTAATGAGCTTATCACTTCCAATTAAATAAGCTAAAAACACATTGGCTATTAAAAAGGAAATGATTAGAAAAATAAACAACTTTAATGACTTCTTTCTAATCTTTTCGGCTGTCCAAGGTTGTTTTGATAAGTTTATTTGTTTTTGTCTATCACCTTCAATCCAATATTCAATACGCCTAAAAACCATTTCCATGAAAATGGTCTGCGGGCAAATCCAACCACAAAAAATCCTACCAAAGGCAACAGTAAATAGTGTTATAAATACAACACCAATAAGCATTGAAATTACAAACAAGTAAAAATCTTGTGGCCAAAATGGAAATCCGAAAATATTAAAACGTCGTTCAAGGATATTGAACATTAAAAATTGATTTCCGTTTAATTTCACAAAAGGTGCTGCAAATAAAAATAAGAGCAGCCCATAACTTACCCACTTTCTGTATTTATATAATTTACCACTAGGTTTTTTTGGAAATACCCAAGCACGCTTACCTTTTTCATCTATTGTTGCAATAGAGTCTCTAAATTTTTCATCTTTAGGTGTTTCCAAAACGGATATCTAATTTTTTGTGCTATTATTTTACTCCTGAGTATCGTCGTTCCAAAGGTCACCTTCTGGAGCCTTAGGATTAGCTGGGGTTGTTCCTTGGAACTGTAAAACATAGCTAGCAACTTTTGCAATTTCTGCAGGTTTTAAACTTTGTTTCCAAGATATCATTCCTTTTCCAGATCGACCACCTTCAGAAACGGTTTTAAATACATTTTTTATACCACCACCTAATATCCAATGCTTGTCTGTTAGGTTAGGCCCTATGCCACCACCACCATCTGGCATGTGACATGCTACACAATACGTGTCAAAAATTTCTTTACCTGCACTTAAATCAGCAGCATCAGTTAATAATTCAACACTATTAAAGTCCACAAGATCTTTAGCAGTTTTCTTATATTCCTCAATTGCAATTTTAGCCTCAGCTAATTCAGTTTCATATTCATCTATTTGAGTAGGACCATTAAAAACATGGTATCTTAATAAATAAACTACTGCAAAAATGATAGAAATATAGAAACTATAAACCCACCAAGGTGGAAGAGAATTGTCTAGTTCTTTAATGCCATCATAATTGTGATCTAAAATAATTTCCCCTTCTTCTTCAATAGGTTTAGAACCTAACAATTTTTTGTATGTACTTTTAATCCAAGCAAATTTGAATGTATTTTCCTTACTTGCTAAAAATTTTGCTTTAGCTTCGCCATCTAATTTTTGAAGCATCACATTTTCTAAAGCACTAATAATGGCTTCAATGGCAATGAGTATTAATAGTATTAAGAATAAAAACAAACCTACTGCTGGATATTCTATAAAAGCTGGTTTTTCTCCAGAGTCTATTAAGTATTCTACAATTCCAAAAATTATAAAGAATATAAATGGAACTCTTATGTAAGATGGAATAAATTGTCTCATGATATGTTTTCGTTTTGGTTGTCTAAAGGAATATTGCTAACGCGTTCTATATAATCTTTTTTTGCTGTAAAAACCCACCAAAATAAGATTACAAAAAAGGTAAAAAAGATAAGTAAAGAAATGAGCGGATAAATCTCAATTCCTGAAATACTATCCATATAATTTTTTATATATTTTAACATAGTTTCTTATTTTATGGGTTATTCGTTATCAACTCTAATATCTGTACCTAAGCGTTGTAAGTAAGCTATTAGTGCTACTATTTCTCTATTTCGCATCTCTACGAAATTTTCACCACCATTTTTCTTGTCTTCCTCATAGGTTGATGCAAAATCTGGATCGCTATATAAATTTTGTTCTATTTGAGTACCTTGTTCTAACATATTCTTTTGAGCATTAGCAATTTCTTCATCAGTATATGGTACACCTAGTGTTACCATAGCTTTCATTTTAGCTTCCGTAAGAGACTTGTCTAATTCATCTCTAATTATCCATTTGTACGCTGGCATTATTGAGCCACTAGACGTGCTTTGTGGATCGTACATATGGTTTAAGTGCCAATTATCGTTATACTTTCCACCAATACGATGTAAATCGGGACCAGTACGTTTACTTCCCCAAAGGAAAGGATGATCGTACACATACTCGCCAGCTTTAGAATATTCGCCATAGCGTTCTACTTCGCTTCTAAATGGTCGTATCATTTGCGAATGGCAACCAACACACCCTTCGCGTATATAAATGTCACGGCCTTCCAGTTCTAGAGGTGTGTAAGGTTTTACACTTGAAATTGTTGGGATGTTTGATTTTATCATAATGGTTGGTATAATTTGAACTATACCTCCAATTAAAATGGTCACGGTTGCTAAAAGTGTTAATTGTACTGGACGACGTTCTAACCATGTATGCCATCCTTCGCCAGCAACACGTTTTTTAGAAACCCTTGATAGTGCAGGGGCTTCAGCCAATTCGTCCTCAACTTTGCTTCCCTGTTTTATAGTTACAATAATATTATAAACCATAATTAATAATCCAATTAAGAATAACGTACCACCAATAGCACGCATCCAATACATTGGCATAATTTCAGTAACTGTTTCAAGGAAATTTCCGTACACTAAACTACCATCAGGATTAAATTGTTTCCACATACTTGCTTGTGTAAATCCAGCAACATATAATGGTAATGCATACATGATAATACCTAAAGTGCCTATCCAAAAATGTAGATTTGCTAATTTTATTGAAAATAGCCGCGTTTTAAATAGCCTTGGCACTAACCAATAAATCATACCAAAGGTTAGGAAACCATTCCAAGCTAATGCGCCAACATGTACGTGTGCAATAATCCAATCGGTAAAATGTGCAATAGCATTTACACTTTTAAGAGAAAGCAAAGGTCCTTCAAAGGTTGCCATACCGTAACCCGTAATAGCAACGACCATAAATTTTAAAACAGGATCAGTACGTACCTTATCCCAAGCACCACGAAGTGTTAACAACCCGTTTATCATACCTCCCCAAGACGGCATTAATAGCATTATAGAAAAGGCAACACCTAAATTTTGTGCCCAGTCAGGTAATGCAGTATATAACAAATGGTGAGGTCCTGCCCAAATATAAATAAAGATTAACGACCAAAAGTGAACGATAGATAATCTATAAGAATATATAGGTCTGTTTGCTGCTTTTGGTACGAAATAATACATTAACCCTAAGAATGGTGTGGTTAAGAAAAATGCAACAGCATTATGGCCATACCACCATTGTACTAAGGCATCTTGTACACCAGCATATACCGAATAACTTTTTAAAGCACTTACAGGAAGTTCTAAGCTATTAAAAATATGAAGTACTGCAACAGTAACAAAAGTGGCTATATAAAACCAAATGGCTACATATAAGTGGCGTTGTCTTCTTTTTAAGATAGTACCAATAAGGTTAATACCAAAAACCACCCAAACTAATGCGATGGCAATATCTATAGGCCACTCTAATTCGGCATATTCTTTTGACGTTGAAAAACCTAGAGGTAATGTAATAGCTGCACTAACAATAATTAATTGCCAACCCCAAAAGTTAATTTTGCTTAATAAATCGCTAAACATTCTAGCTTTTAGTAATCGTTGTGAAGAATAATAAACACCAGCAAAAATGGCATTACCTACAAAAGCAAAAATTACGGCGTTAGTATGTAAGGGTCTCAAGCGCCCAAAACTTAACCAAGGTATATCATCGGTATAGTTAGGAAACATAAACATAAAAGCTAGCATTAAGCCAACAATCATCCCTACAACTCCCCAAAGCATTGTTGCGTAAATGAAATTTTTAACAATTTTATTATCGTAATGATACTGCTGCATTTCCATAGTTAAATGTGTTAATCTTTTTTGGTTAGTATTGATTTTTTGGAATTTTGTATTGATTTTTTGGAATTTTCTTTAACGAGTTCGTCTTCAAATAGCATACGAACGGAAGGTGTATAGCTATCGTCGTATTGACCTTTTTTTACTGCAAATAAAAAAGCAATAAAAAAAACAATAGCTATAATTATGCTTACTGCGAGTAGCATATAAATAACACTCATACCTTACCTGAATTTAAGTTTCAAAAATACTTTCATAAGTTACTCAAAAAAATGACATTTGTCATGTTTTATTTTTTTTGTAATTATTTTAAATGTCGCCCTAAATAATTTGTTGTTATGGTTGTAAATACTACGATGCTAATTGAACTTATAGGCATTAATATTGCTGCAACAACTGGAGCTAATTGACCAGTAACTGCGAAATATAAACCTATAATATTATACAAAAACGATAGTGCAAAACTCCATTTAATAATTTTTATAGCTGACTTTGATATCTTAATATAATGGTGCAACTGATTAAACTTGGTAGCATCTAAAATGGCATCACAAGCAGGAGAAAAAACATTTACATTTTCTGAAATTGCAATGCCAACATTACTTTGTGCCAAAGCACCTGCGTCATTTAAACCATCACCTATCATGAGCACGTTAGCACCTTCACTTTGATGATACTTAATATAGTCTAGTTTGTCTTCTGGTTTTTGATTGAATAATAATTTTGTTTTTGAAGGGAGTAGTTTGGTTAGGTTATCTTTTTCTCCTTCATTATCTCCAGATAAGATAACTAGATCGTAATCTTTTTTTAGAATATTAAATAATTTTGATAAGCCTTTTCTATAGGCATTATAAAATGTAAATTTCCCTTTGTAAGTGTTGTTTGAACTTACATGTACGGTTGTGTTTAATGTGGGTGCTTCTAAATTATAACCTACAAATTGTGCTGAGCCAACTTTTATTTCATCCGATTTGTATTTAGCTTCAATCCCTTTTCCTAAATACTCTTGATAATCATCTAAAGTAATAATATCGTGTTTGTCAAGAAGATTGTATAATGCTCTACTTAATGGATGATTAGAGCCTCTAAGTGTATTTTTTAGTAGTGCTTCTTCATGAGTAGAAAAGGTTTCACCGTCATAACTTATAGTTGTTTTTTTGTTTGCGGTAATAGTTCCTGTTTTATCAAAAATAATAGTATTTACTTTTGCTAGGTTTTCTATAACACTTGCATTTTTTAAATAGAATTTTTTCTTACCCAAAATACGTAATAAATTGCCATATGTAAATGGAGCAGAAAGAGCGATTGCGCATGGACAGGCTATTATTAATACAGCTGTAAACACATTTAATGCTTTTGATGCATCTATTACCAACCAGTATAAAGTTGCTACTATTGCAATGGATAAAATAGCAATGGTAAAACGCTTACTAATGTTATTTGTTAGCGATGTAAATGTATTTTCTTTATCTGCTTTAAATACATCATTACTCCAAAGTTGTGTTAAATAACTTTGTTCTATTGATTTTAAAACATCCACCTCAATAATACCACTGAGTTGTTTTCCACCTGCAAAGAGCTTATCACCAGATTGTTTTGAAACAGCTTCAGATTCGCCAGTTACAAAACTATAGTCAATACGAGCATTACCTTTAATTAAAATACAATCTACAGGAATAAGTTCTTCGTTTCTAATAAGTAACCGATCGCCCTTTTTTATATCGTAAACTTGAACAGAGGTTTCTTCACCATCTTGAGATATTCTAGTTATTCCTATAGGGAAATAGGATTTGTAATCACGCTCAAACGATAGGAACGCATAGGTCTTTTGCTGAAAGAATTTACCCAATAATAAAAAGAACACTAATCCTGTTAAGCTATCAAAGAAACCTGTACCTAAATCAAATATTATTTCGGCGGTACTTCGTATAAATAAAACAGCAATACCTAGAGCGATAGGAACATCTATATTAAGTAATTTAGAACGTAATCCTTTATAAGCAGAAATAAAATATTCTTGTGCAGAATAGAAAACTACTGGAAGCGAGAATGCAAACATAAGCCATCTAAATACGGGTTTATATTGTTCTAACCAAAATCCATCAACTTGAAAATATTCTGGAAATGATAAAAACATTACATTTCCAAATGCAAAACCTGCTATACCAAGCTTGTAAATTAAAGACCTATCAACTTGTGTTCTCCCTGTGCTATAATCTTCTAAACTAATGTAGGGTTCGTAACCAATATTACTTAAAAGGACAACTAGATTTTTTAAAGAAAATGTTTCGCTGTTATAGGTTACTCTTACGGTTTTCTTACCAAAATTAACAATAGAAGCACTTATTGAAGGCTGTAGTTTATTTAGATTTTCTAAAATCCAAATACAAGAACTACAATGAATATGTGGAATATACAACGTAACAATTTGAGTTTTCTCATTATTAAATTCTAAAAGTTTTTCTACAATCTTGTCGTTATCTAAAAAGTCGTATTTGCCTTCAATTTCTTTTGGTGTAGCTCCAGGAGCATTTTCTAAATCGTAATAGCATGCAAGATCGTTCGTAGAAAATATTTCGTAGACGGTTTTGCAACCATTACAACAAAATGATTTATCGTCATATATAATAGGAGAGAACTCAGAATTTAGTCCACAATGGAAACATGTTTTATGTTTCGTCATAAATATTTGCTCATTAATACCTTATACAAAGGTAAAAGTTAGTGAAAATTAATATATGATATTAATCAGGTTTTAATTATTTTTACACAACTTTATTAATTGAGTATGGGTAAGTGTGAGTCATGTATTATTAAACAGTTTAATTCCTTAAAGAGTTTGAGTAAAGAGGAGTTGATAAGAATTTCAGCATGTAAAACTTCCAGAACGGTAAAAAAGGGAGAAATTATTTTTGATGAAGGAGAAATGCTTAATGGCGTATTTTGTGTACGGGAAGGTATTGGTAAACTAACAAAGTTGAGTGCTAATGGCAAGGACCAAACGGTGACCTTAGTTGTAAAAGGTGAATTATTGGGACAGCGTTCTATAATTAGTGATGAAAGAACTAATCTTAGAGCTACTGCTCTTAATGATATGGAGTTGTGCTTTATTCCTAAAAGTGAAATCATGAAGGATTTAAATAATAACCCTAATTTCACATTAGATTTATTAAAGCGTATGGCTCTTGATTTAAAAGAAGCTGATAATGTAATTGTTAATATGGCTCAAAAATCGGTAAGACAACGTTTAGCTGAAGCTTTATTAAACATTAATGAAAGTTTTGGTACAAATGCCGATGGTACTTTGAGTGTGTTATTATCGCGTGAAGATTTTGCAAGTATTGTGGGTACAGCTACAGAGTCTGCAATTAGAGTCCTTTCACAATTTAAAAAAGAAGGGCTTATTTCTACTGTTGGAAAAAAAATAAAAGTTGAAAATCTCGACGGGTTAAGACGTATAGAATAAAAAGAGATTATCTAAAAAGTGTCATTCTGAACGGAAATGAAGAATCTCATGAAAATTAAATTATTGATAATAACATAATTGAGATTTTTCGACTACGCTCAAAATGACAATAAAAACACTTTTTAAATAATCTCTTTCTTTAATCTAATCGAAACGATTTGATCTCCTTAAACGGAGACGTATCAATCTTCTCCATTGCCGTTTGATACGGTTTCCATTCTTTATTATAGAAAGTATTTGTTTTATCTAGTGCTTCTTTTAAAGCCTCTTTAGCTTGTTTAATTAAGGTGCGCTCAGTAGTTGTTAATCCATTTGGTCTTGTACCCGAGTAAAAGCTAGCATTTCCAATACGTTGGTTCACATTTACAACAGGGTCACTGGTAATACCTTGTCTTTTATCTTCTTTGCCTAAATAAATTGCTAAAATTTTATCAAGCTTTTTGATAATTTCTTTTGATGCTTTAATTTGATCTTTGTACTTCTTTTTATCCAATTTAGCTAAACTTTTGCTATAATCTGAAGCAATAGTTTTGCTTTCAACAAGCTGTTTTACAGCATCGGCAGCAGTTTGTCTAATACCTTGAATTTCTTTTGAAGCATTGTATGACTCGTCAATGGCTTTACTTGAAACATTAAGGCGAGGATCACTTTTTACAGTTATCATTTCTTCTGAAGTTTGGTTTCCAAAACTTATAACTACTTTATAAGTACCTGGTTTAACGCCAACACCTCCTGGTTCGCGAGTTTGCTTACGAATACGTCTTGAAGGTCTGTCTCCTCCTTTTTCATTCATAAACCACGTCCATTTATAAACACCACTTTCTTTAGGTGCTTTGCGTTTTAAAGTTCGTATTAAACGATCTCCATCATAAATTTTCATGGTCAAAGAATCCCATTTTACAACATTTGTACTGTCACCCTGAACTTGTTTCAGGGTCTTATCATTGCTTTTTGAATCTGTTTTCTTTTTATCTTCTTTTTTATCAGTTTCTTTTTTCTTTTCAATTTTCACATAATAGGATAGTATGGCTCCTCTTCCTCGATTTTCGCCATTAAATAGGGCATCGCCACCAAAGCGACTCCCTGTGGGTTGCTGATACGCTGCTTGATATGCCGTTGGTGGTTTAAATAATTCTAATTTCTGGCCTAAAACACCTTGATTTTTTGCAATAGCACGTAATGGACGAATATCATCTAAAATCCAAGCAGCACGACCAAAAGTACCAATTACTAGATCGTTTTCTCGTTGTTGGATTACCAAATCTTTTACTGAAACCGATGGAAACCCTTCAGTCCATTTGGTCCATTTTTCTCCAGCGTTAATTGATATATATAAACCATCATCAGTACCTAAAAACATGAGGTTAGGCTCTTCAATATCTTCTATGATTGCTAAGGCATAACTTTTTACATCGTTGCCATCAACAATTCGCTCCCAAGTTTTTCCGTAATTTTTTGTTCTATAAACATAAGGTGTGTAATTAAATCGTCTGTAATCGTTTGCTACTAAAAGCGCTTCGCCTTTATTTTTATTTGAGGCTTTTATTTGAGGAATCCAACTACCTTCGGGTAGTCCTTTAATATTTTTTGAAACGTCAGTCCAAGTAGCTCCTCCATTTTGTGTAAAGTGAACACGACCATCATCAGTACCAACCCATAGCATATCTTTTTCAATAGGAGAAGGTTCAATTACCAAAATAGTAGTATAATTTTCAGCACCTGTGGCATCCATACTTAAGCCACCACTTTCGTATTGTTTTTGTTTTTCAGAATCATTGGTTGTAAGATCAGGAGAAATTATTTTCCATGTTAATCCTTTATCAGTGGATTTGTGTACAAACTGACTTCCGAAATAAATGGTGCTATTATTAAAAGGATCAATATTTATAGCCGAATTCCAATTGAATCGAAGTTTAATATCAGCATTTGGATGTGTAGGTCTAACGATATAATTATTACCAGTTTGCCAGTCATACCGACTTACAAATCCTTGTTGACTCATGGACCAACCGTAACGTGAATCGTCTCTGTCAGGAACTACATCAAAGCCATCGCCAAACGAAATTTCTTGCCAATAACTATTGCGAATACCTTGTGCTCTCCAAACGTAAGCAGGACCACGCCAAGAGCCATTGTCTTGCATGCCACCATACACATTATATGGATATTCGTTATCTACATTAATATGATAAAATTGTGCAACAGGTAAGTTGCCTATAAAACGCCATGTTTTGCCACCGTCTTTAGTAATATTCATGCCGCCATCGTTTCCATCAATCATAAATTGTCCATTGGTTGGATGAATCCACCACGCATGATGATCGGGATGCACACCATTACTTACACCATATGCTGGCATGAGTTGTGAAAAGCTTTTTCCACCATCTTCACTAACGTTAACATAAGTAAATACCGAATAAATTCTATTCTCATTCTCAGGATCTACGCGAATATCAGAATAATAAAACGGTCTGTTGCCTATGCCTCCTGAACCTCTTCCGCTAGAATTATCGTTTACTTTCTTCCATTTAAAGCCACCATCTATACTTTTGTAAAGGGCATTCTTTTTGGCTTCAATTAAAGCATATACAATGTTTGGTTTATTAGCTGCTATAGCAATACCTATTCTACCTAAGTTACCTTTGGGTAAACCATCTTCATCACTTAGTTTTTTCCAAGTTTCTCCTCCATCAAAAGTGATATGTAATCCTGAACCTTCACCACCTGATTTAAAAAACCAAGGATCACGTTTGTGTTCCCACATAGCGGCAATGAGTTTATTAGGATTTGTTGGATCCATCACCAAATCGGCAGCACCAGTTTTATTATTTGCAAACAAAATTTTGTGCCACGTTTTTCCGCCATCTGTAGTTTTAAAAACACCACGTTCTGGATGTTCTCCCCAAGGAGAGCCAATAGCGGCAACATAAACAACATCTGGATTTGTTGGATCGATAATAACGCGATGAATGTGTCTGGTTTTCTCTAATCCCATAGATTTCCAACTTTTTCCACCATCAAGCGATTTATAAATGCCGTAACCTCCATTAAGACTATTTCTAGGATTTCCTTCACCAGTACCAACCCAAATTACACTTGGATTTGATTGCTGAATGGCAACAGCACCAATAGATGCTGTAACTTCTTTTTCAAAAATTGGTTTCCATGTAATTCCTCCAGAAGTAGATTTCCATAAACCACCTGAAGCTGTACCAACATACATTATATCTGGGTTGCTGGTAACGACATCTATAGCTGTTACACGACCAGACATACCTCCAGGGCCAATGTTTCGAGGTTTCATGTTTTTTACTAAGTCCATTGAGAATTCTTGTGCAGAAAGTAATGTAATGCACAACAGCATTACTAGGGAGATAACTTTTTTCATTTGAGTTTTTAGGTTAGTTATTCAAAGCACTAAAGTTAATGAAAAGGGGTTACGATTTTCTTAATGAGATGTTAATGCTTTTTTATTTTATGTCTTTTTATTTGTTTTGGTTTTAGCCATAGCCAGAAGCCACTAAAAGCTAACAGAATAAGACCTAGTGAAGTTATTGAAGAATATAAGAGTTTGACTTTTTCGGACTTATTTTTAAATAGATAATCTAAAATTGAACCGTCGTGAATCATTTCAATAATGTTATCGGTACGTTGCTTAGATGACATTATTTTTCCTGTATAAGAATCTATTTGTAACTCTGTAAAATGATCTTCAAAACGTACTTTAGTAATGCCTTTTGAAGGACGATAATCTATTCTGTTTATTGTTGAAGATAATTGCAAAGAATCAGCATACTGTATGGCATTTTTCTCTATTGTAACTAGTGACACCAATGATTGATTGGTAAATGTACTTTTTTGAGAAGGTGGTTGTAGTTTTAATTCGGCT
>UOEB01000235.1_pt1 | contig 13477 bp, 12 predicted proteins | sample 1989961 | NCBI WGS metagenome assembly UOEB01 (sample SAMEA4712198, study PRJEB27164) | hydrothermal vent metagenome | biome: marine basaltic hydrothermal vent biome; feature: marine hydrothermal vent; material: mineral | place: Pacific Ocean | collected 2011-06-14/2011-07-23 | depth 1691 m | reverse complement strand
GCAATCTCATTAGTATTTGCAGCAATTAACTGGGAAACATTTTCTATATTATTATATGTCGCCAACAAGGTGTCTTTTGCAGTCCCTTCTGTAACTCCAGGGCTATTTGGACTTCCAAAAGTAACGGCTCCACTTCCGGCCTGAATTAAAAACGAATCGCTATGCCCATGATAACATCCTGCAAATTTTATAATCTTATCTCTTCCAGTAAAACCTCTTGCCAAGCGTACAGCACTCATACAGGCTTCCGTTCCTGAATTTACAAAACGAATTTTATCAATATTTGGAACCATAGAAACCGCTAATTCTGCAATCTGCGTTTCAATTTCAGTGGGCATCCCGAACGATGTTCCTTTTTTTGCTTTCTCAACTACGGCATTAACAACAGGCTCGTACGCATGACCTAGCAACATTGGACCCCAAGAATTGATATAATCTATGAACCGATTATCATCTTCATCATATAAATAAGCACCTTTGGCTTCTTTCACAAAAATTGGTATTCCTCCTACAGCTTTAAAAGCTCTAACTGGCGAATTAACACCTCCTGGAATAACCTGTTCTGCTTGGGCAAATAATGCACTACTTCTTTTATAAATCATTTTAATTTTTTTCTCTTGTGTTGATATTTAATACTTGACCTATACTTATTTCGGTGCTTTTCAATCCATTAATCGATTGCAATTCTTTAACCGTAATATTATATTTTCTAGAAATTGAATATAAGGTATCGCCTTTTACTACTGTATACTCAATATGCTTTTTAGCTCTTTTCTTTTTAGATGTAGTGCCATCAAACTTATAAAGCTCATACCGTTCAATTAAACTAATGAGTTTTTGAGGATACCTTTTATCAGTTGCGTAACCCGCACGTCTCAATCCATTTGCCCAACCTTTATAATCGTCTTTATCCAATTTAAAAAGGTTAGCATAGCGTCCGCGTTTTGCTAAAAACTCTGAATGGTCTCTAAATGATCCGTTAGAATTTTTATATTTCCGGAAGCATTCTTGTCTTTTATCATCATCATGGTAAATCTTAGCACCTTTCCAATCATGACATTTAATACCAAAATGATTATTGGCTTTTACAGCAAGTGTTCCTCTTCCTGAACCCGATTCCAAAATACCTTGTGCCAAGGTAATACTAGCAGGAATACCATATGTTTTCATTTCAGAAATGGCAATATCTTTATAAACTGAAATATAATGAGTAGTGTTATTTATTTTAGGTGTTGTAGTTTCAACATCGTTATCATTTAAATCTTCAGAAGGGTTTTTAACTATCTCTTTGTTTGCTTCAGCTTTTTTTCGTGCTGCTCTCTTTCTAGAGCCACAACTAAAACTTAACACACATAAAATTAATATTAATACTGTTCTTTTTATCATTTAATCAATGGTAATTTCTTTTGTTTTAATCGCTTGTTCATTCCTGCAATACCTTGTAATCCTCCAGTGTGTATTACTAATATTTTTGACCTTTTTGGAAAAAACCCGTCTTCAATTAATTTATAAACGCCAAACATGAGTTTCCCAGTATATACAGGGTCTAAAGGAATATCTTGCAGGTGTTTAAATTGATTTATAAATTCAATTAATTCTACATTTATTTTAGCATATCCACCAAAGTGAAAATCGGTAATTAATTTCCAATTACTCCGAGTTACAAATTTACTAATATTGCTGGATAAAAAATCACCTTTTAGGGCTGGAAATCCTAAAATTTGTTGATGTGGTTTTGCGCTATTAATAAGCCCTGAAATAGTACCTCCTGTACCCACTGCACAGCATATATAATCAAACATAGTATCACTGTCTGATAGGATTTCTTCGCATCCTTTAACTGCTAAAGCATTTGTTCCGCCTTCAGGAACACAGTAAAATTTACCAAATTCTTTTTGTAATTGTTCAAGAAACTCGTCTGAGCTTTTTTCTCTATAATTACTTCGAGAGACAAATTTAAAATGCATCCCGTTCATCTTTGCAAACTGCAAAGTTGCATTATCATTAATCTTATCTTCAAGTTCTTCCCCTCTAATAATTCCTATGGTCTTAAAGCCAAACTTTTGTCCAGCAAATGCCACTGCAGCAATATGGTTTGAAAATGCACCTCCAAAAGTTAATAGTGTAGTGTAACCTAGCTTATCTGCTTCCTGTAAATTATACTTTAGCTTTCTATATTTATTTCCTGATATGTGCTCATGGATTCTATCCTCACGCTTGATATAGAGTTCTACACTATCTTTTTGAGGTAACTTGATAGGCTGATTGATACTATGGTCAAGGTTAAAAATCATTGGCACTAAGATACTTTAAAAATTGCCAAGTTTTTCTTCTATCCAAGTACTCTAAATTGTCTTCATTGATATAGGCTTCACGTTCAAATGAAATATTTCTGTAAGCTGTTTTCCACCGTCTGTACTGTAGTAATCTAATCAAAAATTCAAACCCATAAAAAACATAAAATGGAATAACCAACAACTCCAATTGTTGTTTAAGATGAATATATTCATGATTTACAAGCACTTCATCAGTCTTTAATTTATCATACTTTAAGAACACAAAAGGATAAACTGTAACTCCAGTATATCCTTTAGGAACTAAATACTTTGAGATTAAAATCATAGGCAATAGCGCTAAAAAATCAATGTAATTTACATTATCTTTGTGACATATGAAGGAGTTTGTCCCAATTGAAGAAGGCGATTACTATTTAACACCCGAAGGTTATCGCTGTTTTACTAAGCAATATCACTTAAAAAGAGGGTATTGTTGCGAGAGTAATTGCAGACATTGTCCTTATGGATTTGATCAAAAACAAAATTAAAAAAGCACGTTTTAACAATGACTTTTAAAGAACACATATTAGAAGGAATTCCAGATATATTACCACAAACAAAACTTCACGATGCATCCATTAATCATGCACCAAAGCGCAAAGATATACTCTCCACTGAAGAAAAAAAATTAGCTTTAAAAAATGCGTTGCGTTATTTTAATGCAAAACATCATGCAGAATTAATTGAAGAATTTAACCAAGAATTAAACTCCTTCGGGCGTATTTATATGTATCGTTTACGTCCTGATTACAAAATGTACGCTCGCCCTATTGAAGAGTATCCAGCACAATCTAAACAAGCTGCTGCTATAATGCTAATGATTCAGAATAATTTAGACTATGCAGTTGCGCAACATCCTCATGAACTAATAACTTATGGCGGAAATGGAGCTGTTTTCCAAAATTGGGCACAGTATAGATTAACCATGAAATATCTTGCTGAAATGAATGATGAGCAAACGCTTGTGATGTATTCTGGTCATCCAATGGGCTTATTTCCATCTCATAAAGAAGCGCCAAGAGTTGTGGTGACCAATGGCATGATGATTCCTAATTATTCAAAACAAGATGATTGGGAAAAGTTCAATGCCTTAGGTGTTACCCAATATGGTCAAATGACTGCAGGAAGCTATATGTATATTGGCCCACAAGGTATTGTTCATGGCACAACCATTACCGTATTAAATGCATTTCGGAAAATTAACAAATCTCCTAAAGGCAATCTTTTTGTAACTTCAGGATTAGGAGGAATGTCTGGTGCGCAACCCAAAGCTGGAAATATTGCAGGTTGTATTACAGTTTGTGCAGAAGTAAATGAAAAAGCGGTACATACACGTCACTCTCAAGGTTGGGTTGACGAAATTTTTTCTAATTTAAATGAATTGGTAGCTCGTGTAAAACAAGCAAAGAATAACCAAGAAACAACCTCAATAGCTTACCATGGCAATATTGTTGATGTTTGGGAACAATTTGACAAAGACAATATACATATTGATTTGGGAAGTGACCAAACATCGCTTCACAATCCTTGGGCTGGAGGGTATTATCCTGTAGGTTTATCCTTTGAAGAAGCCAATGATATGATGGCAAATCATCCAGAACTATTTAAAAGCAAAGTACAAGAAACATTACGTCGCCATACAACAGCAATTAATAAACACACTGCTAAAGGCACATACTTTTTTGATTATGGAAATGCTTTTTTGTTAGAAGCCTCTCGTGCAGGTGCTGATATTATGGCAGAAAATGGTATTGATTTTAAATATCCTAGCTATGTGCAAGACATCATGGGACCAATGTGTTTTGATTATGGTTTTGGACCATTCCGTTGGGTATGTACGTCTGGAAAACCAGAAGATTTAGCAAAAACAGATGCCATTGCTTGTCAAGTTTTAGAAGACATAAAACAAAAATCTCCTGAAGAAATCCAACAGCAAATGGCCGATAATATTCAGTGGATAAAAGGTGCTCAAGAAAACAAATTAGTCGTAGGCTCACAAGCAAGAATATTATATGCTGATGCAGAAGGAAGGATGAAAATTGCAACTGCATTTAATGATGCTATAGCTAAAGGAGACATTGGATATATCGTTTTAGGTCGTGACCACCATGATGTTTCTGGAACCGATTCGCCATACAGAGAAACTAGTAATATTTATGATGGTTCCAGTTTTACAGCAGACATGGCAATACAAAATGTAATCGGTGATAGCTTTAGAGGAGCCACATGGGTAAGTATACACAATGGCGGTGGCGTAGGCTGGGGCGAAGTCATAAATGGTGGATTTGGTATGGTTCTTGATGGTAGTAAAGATGCCGAAAGGCGATTAAAATCAATGCTATTTTGGGATGTAAACAATGGTATTTCAAGACGAAGTTGGGCGAGAAATAAAGAAGCTGTTTTTGCAATAAAACGCGCTATGGAAGTTGAACCAAACCTTAGAGTTACTTTACCAAATACTGTTGATGATGATTTATTGAATTTGTTTTAACCTTAAATATATTTACTATGAAAAAGTTATTTAAAATATTACCTCTTGCATTGCTTCTTTTAGTAATAACATCATGCAGCTCTGTAAGAGTAGCGGCCGATTATGATAAAAATGCTAATTTTAATACCTATAAAACTTTTGCGTTTTATAAAGCTGGAATTGATAAGGCTGAAATTAGTGATTTAGATAAACGTCGCATTCTTCGCGCCATTGAAGCTGAAATGTTAGCCAAAGGATTTACTAAATCTGAAACTCCAGATTTGTTAGTCAGTATTTTTACTAAAGAAAAAGAACGTGTTAATTCATATTATAATGGGTTCGGGTTTGGTTATGGATACGGCTATGGTTATTGGAATCCATGGTTTTGGGGAGGAGTTCCTTATTATGGTGGTGGTATCTATACCTCAACAGAAGGCACATTATACATAGATTTAATTGATGCTAACAAAAAAGAATTGGTTTGGCAAGGTATAGGTACAGGTTACTTGGCAAAAAACATGGATAAAAAAATAGAGCGTATTAAAGAATTTGTTGCAAAGATTATGGAGAAATATCCTCCAGATGTTCAACAATAGAATTCGAAAACTAAAATAATAAAAAAGGCTGCAAAAGTTTTAAAACTTTTGCAGCCTTTTTTATTATTTATCTTAGTAAAGATATTAATCTTTAATGGTCGCAGCCACTTTGGTTTTTACTCCATAAGACATTTTAAGATCGTTAAGCACATTAAGTGCTTCCTCCATATATACATCTTTACTCAAGTTTTCATGCCAGCGATTACGCTTAATTTTTAACGTAGAGTCTTGCTCCATTAAAGCCATTTCGTATGGTAACGATTTAAATGTTAGGTTAGTTTTATAATCTGCTAATTTGTCAAATCGCTTAGCTTCATCTTCACTTTGATCCAGCTTAGCCTTATATTCATTATAGTTTAAAGAAAACTCTTTTCTGTCCCTAATTTTCTTTATCCAATGTGCATTTTCATCAATTAATTTAAGTTGTTCACTGTTCTGCATACGTTCATTACTCTTTTTTATAGTCGCGTCATAATCAAAATAACTATCCCAAAGTGTATAAGTCGCTGCTTCAATTTTATCCCAAGGCAATGGATTATCTTGATCCTTTTCTCCTATATCAATGTAACTGTAACGGTCTGGGACAACCACATCACTTTTTACACCTTCAAGCTGTGTTGAGCCTCCATTGATTCTATAGAATTTTTGTGTGGTAAACTTAAGTGCTCCCATATCACCATTCGTATTACTTCTTACTACTCGGTTTAAATCTAGTACATTTTGAACCGTTCCCTTACCATAAGTTTGCTTGCTACCAATTACAATAGCTCTTTTATAATCTTGCATTGCAGCAGCCAAAATCTCGGAAGCTGATGCTGACAATTCGTTAACCAATATTACCAATGGACCGTCCCAAATTATAGAACGATCTTTATCACTCAGAACTTCTCTTGGTTCTCCTGTTGTACGTACTTGTACAATTGGTCCATCTTTAATAAATAAACCAGCCATATCAACTACTGTTTTTAATGAACCACCGCCATTATTTCGTAAATCGATAACAAGCCCTTCCATACCTTCTGCTTTTAAACGTATAATCTCTTTTTTAATATCGCTAGCAGCATTGCGCTTATTATAATCTTGAAAATTTACATAAAATTTAGGTAAGTTGATAACCCCAAAAGTTTTGTCATTTTTAATAACCGTTGATGATTTTGCATAGGTTTCTTCAAGTTCAATTTCGTCTCGTGGAATTGACAAATCTTTTATGGTACCATCTACTTTCTTAAGCGTTAAAATTACATTAGTACCTTTTGGTCCCTTTATAAATTTAACAGCATCATCTAAACGCATACCAACTACATTTACAGCCTCTTCTTCGTCTTCCTGTCTTACTTTTAAAATAATATCTCCGACTTCTAATTTATTCTGTCTCCAAGCTGAACCTCCAGAAATAATTTCATTTACAATGATGTTATCCATCTTCTTTTGAAGTCTAGCTCCAATTCCTTCATATTTTCCCGACATGGCCACATCAAAACGGTCTTTCTCTTCAGGAGCAAAATAAAAAGTATGTGGATCATATTCTTCTACAATAGCATTTATATAAACTGTAAACCAATCTTTTCGTTGTCTATCATCAATAAAATCGTATAACTCGTCCAGCGACCGCAATGTAACTTCTCTAGCTTCTTGTTCTAACTCTTCGTTTGATTTTTTAACAAATTTCTTATCTTCATCTTCATTAAAAAATCTTTCTTTTTCAACATCGCTTAAATTATTTATTTCTTCAGGATCTAACTCACTTAATTCTTTTTTCCTCTTACTATCATTCTCTTGTTCAGTGACTAGGTCATGATAATTTGCAATTGCCGAAAACTTAAGTTGTTTTCTCCAACGTTCTTTCATTTCTTTTTTTGAACTGACATATCCTAAATTTTCATAATCTGTATTAAACGTCTCATTAATACCATAATCAAAAGGATTTGCTAAAACTTCTTTGTAAATGTCTTTTGATTCATTAATACGCTTAATCAATCGTTCGTGCGTCAAATTAAAGAATGAAACATCATAAGCCATTATTTGATTATCAAGCTCTGTTTTATATTTTTCAAATTCTTTGATATCAGACTGATAAAAATAGCGTCTAAATGGATCTATTTGATCTATATAATGTTCAAAAACATCTTCAGAAAATGTGTCATTCATTTCCTTAGGCTCAAAATGCCCCTCTTCTAAAACATACGTAATAACCTGAATAAGTTGTTTGTCTCTGTCATCATTTTCAAAAGTTTTGGAAGTAAAACTACAAGAAGCAAACGCTAGTAGTAGAGTAAGTAATAAAATATTATATTTCCTTTTCATCTAATCAATTCTTTATTATTGGGTGAAATTTTCATCTAAATTAAAGAAAAAACTATGCCAATATTAAGTTATGGTAATAATTTTTTGTTAAACACCACAAAATAGGTAATTCATACTGAATTTACCTACTTTTGTAAATATAAATCTCATTATAGCACATGCACAAAAAACCCTTGATATTAATTACCAATGATGATGGCATAACAGCACCTGGAATTCGTACTTTAATTAAAGTAATGAATACCATTGGCGATGTTGTAGTAGTTGCTCCAGATAGCCCACAAAGTGGCATGGGGCATGCCATAACTGTTGATGCTACTTTGCATTGTAAACAAGAACAGATTGACGATGGTTCACAAACAGAATACAGCACTTCTGGAACGCCTGCCGATTGTATTAAATTGGCAGTTCATGAAATTTTAGATAGAACACCCGATTTGTGTGTTTCTGGCATTAATCATGGCTCAAACTCATCCATTAACGTTATTTACTCAGGGACTATGAGTGCTGCAATTGAAGCTGGTATTGAAGGGATTCCAGCAATTGGGTTCTCACTATTAGATTATGATTGGGAAGCTAATTTTGAACCCACAGAAGGTTTTATTAAAACCATTACCAAAAATGTGTTAAAAAATGGATTGCCAAAAGGTATTGTGCTTAATGTGAACTTTCCTAAATTGAAAAAACAGGATATTAAAGGCATAAAAATTTGTAGGCAAGCAAAAGCCAATTGGGTTGAAGAATTTGACAAACGTAAAAATCCTCATGGTAAAGATTACTATTGGCTTACGGGGAAATTTGTTAATTTAGATAAAGGTGAAGATACCGATGAATGGGCTTTAGAACATGGTTATGTGTCGGTTGTTCCTGTTCAATTTGATCTTACAGCACATCATTTTATACAACAATTAAACTCGTGGTCATTAGATGATTAAAAAAGATATTATTATTGGAATACTAATTGGCTTAATAGCCAATATTATAGGAGTTTTTATTACGGCTACATTATTTGGTAATGGCGATAGTTTTACAACGGTAATAAAAGCGGCTATTGCTGAAGGATTTATAGGAAAACTTGTTAGCTTGGGGGCTATTTTAAATTTAATAGTCTTCTTTATTTTTATAAAAAAGAAACAAGATTATCGTGCTAGAGGTGTATTATTAATTACTGTTTTTATAGCTATTTTTACATTTATTATTAAATTTTAGCCCATAATGGGCTTTTAATCAAAAAAACTAAATCTAAAAGAACACCAAATATATCTCAGAGTTTTTAATTTATGAAGTATTACATTATTGCTGGAGAAGCATCAGGAGATTTACATGGTTCCAATTTAATGAAGGCCTTATTAAGAGAAGATCTTAATGCTGAATTTAGATTTTGGGGTGGCGATCTTATGCAACAAGTAAGTGGTGTTTTAGTAAAGCACTATAAAGATTTAGCTTTTATGGGTTTTCTTGAAGTAATCATGAATTTAAGAACCATAACTAAAAATCTAACTTTTTGCAAACAAGATATTGAAGCATATCAACCTGATATTATAATATTTATTGATTATCCTGGATTTAATTTACGTATTGCAAAATGGGCTAAACAAAACCATTTTAATACCCAATATTATATTTCACCTCAAATATGGGCTTGGAAAGAAAATAGAATAAATGCTATAAAACGAGATATCGATAATATGTATGTTATCCTTCCGTTTGAAAAAACATTTTATGAAGACAAACATAATTATCCTGTAGCTTTTGTTGGACATCCTTTAATTGATGCGATTTCAGATGGAGCACAAATAGATGAGTATGAATTTAGAGCACAACATGAACTCAATGAAAAACCTATAATTGCCTTATTACCTGGAAGTCGCAAACAGGAAATTCGTAAAATGTTATCCATAATGTTAAGCGTTGTCAAAGATTTTTCAGATTATCAGTTTGTAATTGCTGGCGCACCAAGTCAGGATTATAGTTTTTACGAACCATTTATTGATAATACTCATGTGCATTTTGTAAGTAATAAAACTTACGATTTATTAAGTGTTTCCTCAGCAGCTCTAGTAACATCTGGAACAGCAACTTTAGAAACAGCATTATTTAAAGTCCCTCAAGTGGTTTGCTACAAAGGGAGTTGGCTGTCGTATCAAATTGGTAAACGCTTAGTAAAGCACATCAAATATATTTCTTTGGTCAACCTAATTATGGATAAAGAAGTAGTTACTGAACTTATTCAAAGTGAATTTAACACAAAACGGCTTAAACAAGAACTTACTAACATTCTTGATGGCTATGAACGTGCAAAATTCTTTTTAAACTATTATGATCTTGAAAAAAAATTAGGAGGAAAAGGTGCTAGTACAAAAACGGCGCAATTAATTTATAATTCTGTAAATTAGCTTAAATCAAAATTTGGTTTATGCGTATTTTGCCCTTTATATTTCTTATTTTTTTAAGTTTCAGCTCTTGTAAATCTACTAGACATGTACAAACTACTCATAAAAGTAATCGGACAAAAACCATAACATCTGTTTCTAAAAACTCTAAAGCAGACAACATTATTAATTATGCCATAACTTTTAGTGGCACTAGGTATAAGTATGGAGGCACAACAAATAAAGGGATGGATTGCTCTGGATTGATATACATTTCCTTTAAAAAAGAAGCTATTACTTTACCAAGAGTTTCTCGCGATATGGCAAAACAAGGGCAACAAATTACTTTGCAAAAAGCAAAAAAAGGAGACTTGTTATTCTTTAAAACCAGTAAAAATGGTAAGGACATAAACCACGTTGGATTAATTGTTAATTCTGAAAACGGAAATATTAAATTCATACACGCTACAACAAGTAAAGGCGTAATAACATCCTCATTATCTGAACCTTATTGGAAATTAGCATTCATTGAAGTTAGACAAATTCTGTAAGATATTTACTATCTTACACTCATGAAGTTACTTAATTTCACTATAATAAAACTTACATTTTGCCTTGTTATTGGCATTCTTATAGGTTATTTTACTTCTATAGGATTAACTGCTTTTGTATTTATAAGTATTGCGTTATCAGTAATTTTAGGTATAGGTTTATTCCTCTCAAATCTTCAATACAAGCAATCTATTTGGTTTGGAATTATTGCGTATTTAGCCACAATAACTCTTGGAGGATTAACTATAAAAGTTCACGAACAATCTAGCTGGAAAAACCATTATACAAAACATACAACAATTGGTAATGAAAATGTGCCTCTTATTTCTTTTAGAATTAGAGAGGTTTTAAAGTCGGGCAATTATTATGATAAGTATGTTATCGATATTTTAAAAATTAACAATACCAAAGTTTCTGGAAAATCCTTATTAAATATTGAAAAAGACACTTTATTTAATAAGCTAAATGTTGACGATATTCTAATTGCAAAAACGCAATTCAAAGACCTTATTTCACCTTTAAATCCACATCAGTTTAATTATAAAAGTTATTTAAAAAAGAAACATATTTATCACCAGCTTTTTATTGAAAATACTGAACTCTTAAAAGTTGAAAGTAATGATAATACAATTTTTGGTTTAGCAAGCCAACTTAGAGAAAAAATCAACACAAAATTAAAGTGCTATAATTTTAAAAATGATGAGCTAGCTATTATTAATGCATTATTGTTGGGGCAGCGACAAGATGTTTCAAAAGACATTTACGATAGCTATACCAAGGCTGGGGCAATTCATATTTTGGCAGTTTCAGGATTGCATGTTGGTATTATTCTCCTTCTGTTGCATTTTGTGTTAAAACCTATTGAGTATTTTAAGCATGGCAAAGTTTATAAAACTATTATTCTTGTACTTATACTTTGGAGTTTTGCTATTATCGCTGGCTTATCAGCATCAGTAGTTAGAGCCGTAAGTATGTTTACCATTGTTGCCATTGCAATGAATTTAAATAGACCAACCAATGTTTTTAACACTTTGGCTATTTCTATGTTCTTCTTATTGCTCTTTAAACCTACTTTTATATTTGATGTAGGATTTCAATTAAGCTATTTGGCTGTTTTTGCTATTGTTATTATTCAACCTATGCTATACAGTTTATGGCATCCAAAGATTAAATTTTTTAAATTCTTATGGGGAATTTTTACAGTAACTCTTGCTGCTCAGTTTGGCATTATCCCCATTAGTCTCTTTTACTTCCATCAATTCCCAGGATTGTTCTTTGTTTCAAATTTAGTAATCATTCCTTTTCTAGGTACTATTTTAGGCTTTGGTATTATTGTTATTGGGTTAGCATTACTTAATATCCTTCCAGAGTTCTTAGCTTCAACTTATGGAAGTATCATTGGATTGATGAACACCTTTGTAGGTTGGATTTCTAATCAAGAATCTTTTTTATTCAAAAATATTTCTTTCAATATTGAGCATGTACTTATTAGTTATCTACTTTTAATTCTTATCATCAATTTTATTAAACAAAAAACTTACAGAAGCGTTATTTATCTACTAATAGCCATCCTTTTTAGTCAAGGTTATTTCATATATGATTCTTACAAATCCAACTCTAAAATCTTTGTTATATTTCACAAATCAAGATATAGTATTATCGGCTTTAAAAATAAGAATCAATTAAACTTACATCATAATTTAAACGATTCTATTTTAAAATATGATAAGGTTATTACTAATTATAAGGTTGGAGAACATATCACTAAAATAAAACAAGACTCAATACAGTCTGTTTATCAACTTAAAACAAATAAAATTCTTGTAATTGATAGTATTGGTGTATATAATGTAAAGACATTTACTCCTGATATTATTCTATTGCGAAACTCACCTAAAATAAATCTCAAAAGGTTAATTGATAGTTTACACCCCAAATTAATTATTAGTGATGGCAGTAATTACAAAAGCTATCAAGAACGTTGGGCTAAAACCTGTGATGTACAAAAAATCCCTTTTCACCAAACTAGTAAAAAGGGAGCTTATACATATCGATTTTAAAACCTCTATTCGCTTTGAAATTCGGGTTTAAATGCTTTATAATATGCGTTGAATTTTTCTTGAGTATCCATGTCTTTATAATCATTATTTTTAAATAATTTGAGATAAAGCTCTAAATCTTGAGGCGTTTTATAACCACGTAAAGGTGTTAAAAGTTCTAAGTTCTCATCTAAAAATATAATTGTTGGATAGGCTTGAATTTTAAAATATCTTGCCAATTCGTGTGACCCATTTCGTCTTTTAGCTTTCGCAGGATCATAATTTGGATTTGTGTATGTTTTTCCTTTAAACTCAACTTCGTCATTACCTTCGGCATTAAACTTGACTGCGTAATAATATTTATTCACATAGTCTGCTACGTCTTTATTTTGAAATGTATTTCTATCAAGCATTTTACATGGACCGCACCAAACAGTGTACATATCCATCATTATTTTTTTGGGGGTTTTCTTTTGAAGCGCAACAGCTTCTTCGAGACTTACCCAATTAATTTCTTGTGCAAAACTATTTACTGAGGTAAAAACTGTAAGTAGAACAAGTACTATTATTTTTTTCATAACTATATGATTTGTTGTATTAGGCGTGCGAAACTTACAAAAAATGCTCCTAAATAGGAGCATTTTGCGTTTATTTTAACGTTTTTATCGTTTAACGTACACCATGCATCAATTTTTTAATTATAGGATACATAAGTAATGAAAATACTCCTAAACTAACAGCTACTATAGTTAATAACCAGAAGAAAGAACTCAATCCTTCTGTTTTTGCAATACTTTCAGACGCTTCT
>UOEB01000054.1_pt1 | contig 13585 bp, 7 predicted proteins | sample 1989961 | NCBI WGS metagenome assembly UOEB01 (sample SAMEA4712198, study PRJEB27164) | hydrothermal vent metagenome | biome: marine basaltic hydrothermal vent biome; feature: marine hydrothermal vent; material: mineral | place: Pacific Ocean | collected 2011-06-14/2011-07-23 | depth 1691 m | reverse complement strand
CCTGTAAAACCAAGCGCTAATAATACTAAGTCACATTTCCATTGTTTTTCTGTATTTGGTAATTCTTTTAGTTGAGGTCGTTCACCTTTCTTAAAAATCCATTCTACTTCAACAGTTACTAGCCCTGTTAGGTTTCCGTTTGTGTCTCCTAAAAATTCTTTGGTAGAAATAGACCAGAAACGTTCCACACCTTCTTTATGTGATGATGTAGTTTTTAACCGCATAGGCCAATATGGCCAAGGTTGTTGTGCTGACCTTCCAGTTGTTGGTTTGCTTAATATTTCGAAATTGGTCACAGATTTTGCACCATGTCTATTCGATGTGCCTATACAATCAGATCCCGTGTCTCCTCCACCTATTACCACAACATTTTTGTCTTTAGCGGATAAGATGTCTTTGAATTCTAATAATCCATCAACATATTGATTGTTTTGTTTTAGGAAATCCATCGCTTGGTGCACGCCTTTTAAGTGTGCTCCTTTTATAGGGATATTTCGCTTTTCGGTTGCACCTCCACATAATACAATGGCATCAAATTCATCTTTTAAAGTTTCAACACTTATATTTTTGCCAACATGAGCATTGGTTTTAAAGATGATGCCTTCTTCTTCAAGTATTGAAATGCGTCTGTCAATAATAGATTTTTCCAATTTAAAATCAGGGATACCATAACGCAATAAACCGCCAACTTTGTCATCGCGTTCAAATACGGTTACAGAATGTCCTGCACGATTTAATTGTTGTGCAGCAGCCAAGCCTGAAGGTCCAGAACCAATAACGGCAACTGTTTTATCTGTTTTTTGCTTTGGAGGTTGCGCTATAATCCATCCTGATTTAAAAGCTGTTTCAACAATATTCTTTTCAATATTTTCAATACTTACAGGGTCTTCATTAATACCTAGAACACAAGCTTCTTCGCAAGGCGCAGGACATAATCGTCCGGTAAATTCTGGAAAGTTATTAGTGGCATGTAGTATTCTTGCTGCTTTCTCCCATTTGCCTCGATACACAATGTCGTTAAAATCAGGAATTAAATTACCTAAAGGGCAGCCGCTATGGCAAAACGGAATGCCGCAATCCATACAGCGTGCCCCTTGTTCTTTTACTTGTTTTTCTTTCTGTGGAATAGTGAACTCCTTATAATGTGTCAATCGTTTTTCAACGGTGTCATAGGTTTCAACAGCTCTTTCATATTCCATAAATCCTGTAATCTTTCCCATAATTTTAGAGTGTTATAAGGTTTTCTTGTTCTAATCTAATCAATGCTTGTTTATATTCTTCTGGAAGAATTTTAATAAATTTTGGTAATTCTCTTTCCCAGTGTTCTAAAATGCGTTGTGCTATTGGACTCAATGTGGCATTGTAATGATTTTCAATCAGTTTTTTTAATGTTGTAATATCTTCTGATGTGTTAACTGGGTCTAGGTTTAATCCTTCTGTATTACACAATTTTTTAAACGTTTTGTATTTGTCATATACAAAAGCAATACCGCCGCTCATACCAGCACCGAAATTCCTACCAACTTCCCCCAGAATTACAGCAATGCCACCTGTCATATACTCACAACCATGATCTCCAATACCTTCCACAACGGTTTTTACTCCAGAATTTCTTACACAAAAGCGCTCACCAGCTCTTCCATTTATATAGGCTTCGCCAGAAGTTGCGCCGTAAAAAGCAACGTTACCGATAATTACATTTTCTTCTGGAATAAAAGTAGCCTCCTCAGGAATTTTTACAATGAGTTTGGCTCCAGATAAGCCTTTGCCAATATAATCGTTTGTATTTCCAGTTACCGATAGCGTTAGTCCTTTGGTAGCAAAAGCACCAAAGCTTTGACCAGCTGAACCTTCAAAATTAATTTTTAATGTGTTTTCTGGTAATCCTTGAGCACCATAAATTTTTGAAATTTCATTACTTAAAATAGCTCCTGTGGCGCGATCTTCATTAGTGATTTTAAAGTCTAAAACTGTTTTCTCTTTTCTAAATAAAGCAGGATGTGCTTTACTAATGATTTTAAAGTCTAATGATTTTTCTAAGCTATGATCTTGAGTTGTTGTATTGTATAGCTGTACATTATCATCAACTTCTACTTTATGAAGTATTGGCGATAAATCGATACCATGTGCTTTATAATAATCGATAGCTTTATTGCGGTTGAGTTTTTCAACTTTTCCCACCATTTCTTCAATAGTCCTAAAGCCAAGTTTGGCCATTATCTCACGTAATTCCTGGGCTACGAAATACATGAAGTTAACCACATGTTCTGGTTTCCCTTTGAACTTTTTACGTAGTTCGGGGTTTTGAGTCGCGATGCCAACAGGGCAAGTATTTAGGTGACAAACGCGCATCATTACACAACCTGAAGCTACCAAAGGCGCTGTTGCGAAACCAAATTCCTCGGCGCCTAATAGACAAGCTATAGCAACATCACGACCTGTTTTTAACTGCCCGTCGCACTCCACAACGATACGGTTTCTTAAATTGTTCATTACCAAGGTCTGCTGCGCTTCGGCTAAGCCTAATTCCCAGGGTAGTCCGGCATGTTTTAACGATGTTAATGGCGATGCTCCTGTACCTCCATCAAATCCTGAAATTAACACTACATCTGCTTTTGCTTTGGCTACTCCTGCCGCAACTGTTCCAACACCCACTTCGGAAACCAGCTTTACATTAATTCTAGCTTCTCGATTTGCAGATTTTAAATCGTAAATAAGCTGCGATAAATCTTCAATAGAATAAATATCATGATGTGGTGGAGGTGAGATTAACCCAACATAAGGTGTTGAATTTCTAGTCTTTGCAATTTCCGGATTTACTTTTGGTCCAGGCAATTGACCGCCTTCACCAGGTTTGGCACCTTGTGCCATTTTTATCTGAATTTCTGAAGCATTTGTCAAGTAATTTGATGTTACTCCAAAGCGTCCTGAAGCAACTTGCTTTATAGCACTATTTTTCCAATCACCATTTGCATTTTTATAAAAACGTTCTTCATTTTCGCCGCCTTCACCTGAATTACTTTTACCACCAATCCGGTTCATGGCAATGGCTAAATTTTCATGAGCTTCTTTACTTATTGAGCCATAAGACATTGCTCCCGTTTTAAAACGTTTAACAATAGTTGTCCATGGTTCAACGTCTTCAATAGGGATTGGGTCGTAATTGGCAAACTCAAAGAGACCACGAATGGTCATTAATTGTTCCGATTGGTCGTTAATAATTTTTGAGTATTCTTTATATGTAGATGATTTATTGTTTCTAACCGATTCCTGAAGTTTAGCTACAGATAACGGATTGAATAAATGATGTTCTCCGTTTCTTCGCCATCTGTATTGTCCGCCAATTTCTAAATCTAAGCTAGCGGCAATATCTTGACTTTTATAAGCTTTAGTGTATCGCTTATTGATTTCTTTTTCAATTTGGTGCAATCCAATACCTTGAATTCGCGTTGCAGTATTTGGAAAGTATTTTTCAACCACAAGCGTATTAATGCCAATACACTCAAATAATTGCGAGCCTCTATATGAATTTAGTGTCGAGATACCAATTTTGTTCATTACTTTTAAAATACCTTTTCCAACAGCTTTGTTGTAGTTTTTAACGGCCTCTAATGGTGTTATGGATGTTGCATCCAAATCGTTGATTTGATCTTCAATAATCTCGTTAACCATATAGGGATTAATAGCGCTTGCTCCAAAACCAAACAACAGGGCAAAGTGGTGTACTTCGCGAGGTTCGGCAGATTCTATGATGATACTTACTTGCGAACGCTTGCCTAATTTTTGCAGTCCACTATTAATAAAAGAACATGCTAATAATGCTGGAATTGGTGCTTTGTCTTTGCTTGTATTTCTATCGGAAAGAATAATGATATTAGTGCCTTCATCAATAATTTTTGAAGCAGAGTCTAAAATATTTTCAAGCGCATCTTCTAAGCCATTGTGCCCTTTCTCAATGTTGTATAATATGGGAATGGATTCAATTTTGAAATTTGGATGTTTATAGCTTTTTATTTTATCTAAATCTTGTTTTGAGATTACTGGGTTTTGAATTTTTAGCTTCTGACAATGTTTTTCATTGATGTCAAAAATATTAAAATCACTTCCCAATGTTAAGCTGATATCTGTAATGAGCTCTTCTCTAATACCATCTAAAGGCGGATTAGTGACTTGAGCAAATAATTGCTTGAAATAGTTATACAGCAACTGTGGTCGCTCAGATAATACAGCTATTGGTGTATCACTTCCCATGGAACCGATAGGTTCTTTGGCATCTTGGGCCATTGGTAAAATTATGCTGTGTATATCTTCCTGTGTATAACCAAAAACAACTTTTCGCTTATCTAATGATGCTTCATATAAAAAGAGTGGACAATCATTATATGGAATATCCTTTAGTTTTATTAAATTGTTATTTAACCAAGTCCTGTAAGGATGTTTAGCTGCAATGGTTTCCTTAACTTCTTCATCGTTGACAATTCTGCCTTCGTTCATGTTTACCAAAAACATTTTCCCAGGTTCTAAACGCCCATGATGCTCCACGTTTTTAGGGTCGATTTCAATAACTCCAATTTCTGAAGACATAATTACATAACCATCTTTAGTTACCGAATATCGCGAGGGTCTTAGTCCATTTCTATCAAGAACAGCACCAATATAATTGCCGTCTGTAAAAGGCACAGATGCAGGACCATCCCATGGTTCCATTAGGCAAGAATTAAATTCGTAAAATGCTTTTTTAGTATCGGACATTTCAGAGTTTTTCTCCCAAGCTTCAGGAATTAACATCATCATAACTTCAGGTAATGAACGTCCTGTCATTAATAAGAGTTCCACTACCATATCCATGGAGGCTGAATCCGATTTTTTAGGAAGTACAATTGGTAGAATAGTTTTAATTTCTTCCCCAAACCATTCGCTTTGTAATAGCTCTTCACGAGAAAGCATTCTTGAAATATTTCCTCTCAAGGTGTTTATTTCCCCATTATGACACATGTATCTAAAAGGTTGTGCTAAATCCCAAGTAGGAAATGTATTGGTTGAAAAACGTTGATGTACTAAAGCGAGTCTTGTTATAAATAAAGGATCATTAAGGTCTTTATAGAATAATTTTATATCTTCAGGAATTAGTAATCCTTTATAAATAATGATTTTAGTGGATAGACTTGGTAGATAGAAGAACCCGCTTTCTGATATTTTTGAACTTTGAATTTCATGTTCCGCTTTTTTTCTGGCAATAAATAGTTTTAGATTAAATTGAAAATCGTCCTGTTTCCTTTCAGATTTACCAATAAAGATTTGCTTGATATAAGGTTGGGTTGTTGCAGCAATTTCTCCTAAAATGGATGCATTAACAGGAACATTTCTCCAACCCAAAACTTTTAACCCTTGTTCATTTAGATACTTTTCAAATACATTGATACAATAGATGCGTTGGTTTTCTTTTTTTGGTAAAAACACATTACTTGTTGCGTATGCACCTTCTTTAGGTAAATTAAACGTACAATTAGAAACAAAAAAATTATGTGGAATATCAATTAATATACCTGCACCATCACCCGTTTTTCCATCGGCACTTACAGCGCCTCGGTGTTCTAATTTTTCTAAAATTTGAAGTGCTTTATGTATAATGTCGTTAGACTTATTTCCTTTTAGGCTACAAATAAATCCTGCGCCACAATTATCGTGTTCAAATTCCGGTAAATACATGCCCTGTTTCGTCAACATAATCATCAATTTTAATAGTAATAATACCTGATTTTAAGGCTAATATATAGCGTTGAAGTCGAAACATAGCAAAGTGGAAATCATTATTCCGAGATTAAAAATATAGTTGCTTTAAAATGTAAAATCTACAATTTTGATAGATTGTTTTTGATAAATATGCAATTAATAAAAATTAGTTAAAATAGAGTTATGTGTAAATTAATTTTAATAAAACTCAATTTTATTTGAATAAAAATTAACTATATGGCAAAATCATTAAAAATTTCTTAAAAACTAATTATTAAATTGCAAGTCGAAAACGTTTTCAAAATAGATACCTATAAAAAAATAGGGTGTAAAATCATAATATCATAAAAACAACATCGATACCCCCAAAAAATTAGGGGTTAAATATATTTTCATCTAGTTTTGACACTTCATCAATCAAAAATCAAACAGTTATGAAACAATTATTTACAATGTTAATGTTATTTACAATTTCAACTTTAATTGCTCAAGAAGAAGCTAAAAAAAAGAAAACATTTGACCTTAGTGGAAGTGTTGATGCTTACTACAGAGCAAATTTAACAGCACCAAATAATATCAATCAAATATCTCCAGGAACATCGTTTGCAGACTTGTCTGGGTTTGCTCTTGGAATGGCAAATGTTATTGCTAGTTATGAGGGTGAAAAAGTAGGTTTTGTTGCCGATTTAGTATTTGGTCCAAGAGGTGAAGCGGCCAGTAATACAGAACTAAATCAAATATATGTTTATTGGAATGTAAGTAAGACGGTAACCTTAACCATGGGAAAGTTTAATACTTTTTTAGGATATGAGGTCATTGCTCCAGCAGGTAATTTTAATTATAGTACATCGTATTTATTTTCTAACGGTCCATTTTCTCATACAGGATTAAAAGCTGACTTCCAGTTATCAGAAGATTTCAGTCTCATGTTAGCAGTAATGAACCAAACAGATATAACAGAATTTAATCCAGATGGTAGTTATGCCTTAGGGGCTCAATTAGGATATTCAGATCAGTTTTTGAACATATTGTACGACGATGCTGGTTTAGGTTTTGAGATAGATTATACTGGAGGATTCAATATTTCAGATTCCTTTTTCCTTGGACTTAACGCAGCGTATGCCGATAATGATGGTGAAGGTTTTTCTGGAGTTGCGTTATACCCGCAGTTAGCTACTTCAGAGAGTTTTTCAATAGGTCTTCGTGGTGAATATTTTGAAACAAGAAGTAATAATACAGATGAAGATCCAAATGTATTTGCAATAACATTAACAGGTAGCTACACTATAGATGACTTAATCATAAAGCCTGAATTACGAATAGATAGTAACTCTGGTGCTGTTTACATTAATAATAATCTTAATCCTACGAGCAGTTTAGCCTCATTTGTACTAGCTGCAATATACACATTTAACTAAAATTTAAATCATGAAAAAAATCGAAGCAATTATTAGAAAATCAAAATTTCGTGTAGTCAAAGAAGCTTTGCACAATGTTGGAATAAACTTTTTCTCTTACTGGGATGTAACTGGCTTGGGGAACGAAAAAGAAGGTCATGTATATAGAGGTGTTGCGTATAGTACAAGCGACATACAACGCAGATATCTTTCCATTGTAGTCAATGATGAGTTTGAAAGCGCTACGATACAAGCAATTCTAGAGTCAGCTTCTACTGGCGAAGTCGGTGACGGAAAAATATTTGTATCCGACATTAACGAATGCTACAGAATACGAACAGGAGAAAAGGGTGGCAACACTTTAAAGTAAAAAATCAATCAAAATTTTAATTATGGAACTATTAACTACAAATAATGTATGGATGATGATCTGTACTGCACTCGTTTTCTTTATGCATTTAGGCTTTGCCTTTTTAGAAATTGGGTTAACACGACAAAAAAACACATTAAACATTCTGTTTAAAAATATATTTATAATCACTATCGGCCTCTTGTTGTATTGCTTGGTCGGTTTCAATCTTATGTATCCTGGAGAGTTTAACGGATTTCTTGGTTTTGCAGGCTTTGGTTTGGATGCGCCTTTGGTAAATGGTACACTTGATTTAACTTACAATGAAGGTTACACCTACTGGACAGATTTCTTATTTCAAGGCATGTTTGCAGCCACTGCAGCAACAATCGTTTCAGGAGCAGTAGCCGAGCGTATGAAAATTGGCCCTTTTATGATTTTTGCCACTATATATGTTGGCATCGTATACCCAATTGCAGGTTCATGGAAATGGGGCGGCGGATTCTTAGATAATTTAGAGACTCCTTTTTATGACTTTGCTGGATCTACTTTAGTACACTCGGTTGGTGGTTGGGCAGCCTTAGTAGCAGTTTGTTTATTAGGAGCACGTATTGGAAAATTCAAGAATGGAAAATTACAGGCTATTCCAGGACATAACATTCCGTTGGCAACCGCAGGCGTTTTAATATTGTGGTTAGGATGGTTTGGTTTTAATGGCGGTTCTGTACTTTCGGCAGACCCAGCATTAACCTCTTTAGTTTTAGTAACAACTTGTTTAGCCGCAGCATCAGGTGGTGTGGTAGCAGCACTAGTTTCATTTTTTAAATTCAAAAATCTTGATTTAACCATGTTTTTAAATGGAATATTGGGAGGATTGGTTGGTATTACTGCAGGAGCAGATCAAATGAATCCGACAGATGCTATTTTAATTGGTGCGATAGCAGGAACTATAATTGTATTTGCTGTATCACTAATTGATAAGCTGAAATTAGACGACCCTGTTGGAGCTATTGCTGTGCATTTGGTATGTGGTATTTGGGGGACATTAGCTGTTGGCATATTTGGTCAGTTAGCCGGAATGAATCAATTTATTAGTCAATTGATTGGTGTTGCATCGTATGCTGCAATTTGTATAACCTCATCTTTTGTTATTATTTATATTATGAAGAAAACAGTTGGTATCAGAGTATCCGAGAAAGAAGAGTTGGAAGGTTTAGATACACATGAACATGGTATGAATGCTTATCCCGATTTTAGATTAAATGAACATTAACCTATATTAAGTTTGAGTTAGTCAAAAAAACCTGAAGTTTTAACTTCAGGTTTTTTTAGATTATGTTATTTTGCATGAAATGATTAACTTTGAGGATATCAACAAATGTTACTAAAAAATAAAGATTATGGGTAGTAAATTCTTTGGAAATAAATCAGAGCAGCCATCTAAAAAAAAAGATAAACGTAAGTCTAGTAATAGTAATGTTAAAAGACAGTCAAGCGTTAAAAAAAGCGGAAGAGGAAGATAAAATCTTGAATGAATATATGTTAACTGATTTTAAATACAATACATGTAATTAAATTAATTTGTATTAATCCTTATACACCATTCAATTATATCATTTTACAGTTCTATAATGGTATTTGCTTAGTTGAGAATTAACCTATATAGATTTTAAGTTTGTAAAAAAATTATGCAGAGTTTCTACTGGCATTAATATTTCCAAAGAGTGAACGCGTTACAATTTTTTCGAATATTTCAATCTGTTTTGCATCTTTAACTTCAGCCTTTTCTAACTCCTGAATCTTTTTGAGAGCGTACTGTTGTATGGTTAAGAGCGGAAGCACAATAGATTCACGAACCTTAATTGAAGCTTGTCCAGCAGGTTCATTTTCCATTAATTGGTTATAGCCAGTCAGTTTTAAAAGTAATCTTTTAGAGGTCAAGTATTCTTCATAAATAATAGTCCAAAAAGCACCGAACTCTTTGTCTTCTGCCATATATTTGGTTAAATCGAAAAACGATTTGGTTAAAGACATCATACTATTTTCTAATAGCGTTTTAAAGAAATTAGAATTTTGATAGAGTTGCGTTACTTTTTCCCATTCGTTAGTATCTTCATATTTTTTCAAAGCTGTTCCAACACCAAAAAAACCAGGAACATTTTGTTTTAACTGACTCCAGGATCCAACAAAAGGAATAGCTCTTAGATCTGAAAAAATTAGCGTATTAGATTTTGATCGTTTGGATGGGCGACTTCCTATATTTGTTTTGGCATAATACTTTAAAGTGCTCATACGTTCCAAATATGGTATAAACATGGAATGTCCCTTAAAGTTTTGGTAGGCTTTATAGCTAATTTCTGCCAGATTGTTCATAACCATTCTATTGTCTTGAGATAAACTTTGTTTGGTATTTGTCAAACGGTTAGAAATTCCAGAACTAATTAACTGTTCTAAATTATATTGTGATGAATCTAAAGTTCCAAAATTTGAACTTATGGTTTGTCCTTGAATGGTTAATTGCACTTCTTTATCTTCAATTGTAGGCCCTAACGACGCATAAAATTGATGTGTCTTCCCTCCACCTCTAGCAGGAGGCCCACCACGGCCATCAAAAAACACAACACCAATATTGTGCTTTTTAGAAATCTCTGTTAATTGCTCTTTTGCTTTAAAAATCGCCCAATTCGCCATTAAATAGCCACCATCTTTAGTGCCATCGGAAAAGCCTAACATAATGGTTTGCTTGTTATTTCTAGCATCTAAGTGTGCTTTGTAAGCTTTGTTAGAATATAGCTCTTCCAGGATTTGAGGCGCATTTTCAAGATCAGTAATAGTTTCGAATAATGGTACAATATCTACAGTTAAATCATCATTAAAAGAGACAAGCTTCAACATTACAAATAGTTGCATCACATTTAATACTGTTTGATTATTGCTAATAATATATCGGTTTGCACCACGTTCGCCATTACTATTTTGAATTTGTTTTACCACCTCAATGGTTTTTAAGGTGTTAATAACCATCTCATCTTCTAAAATAGACATATCTATACTACCTTTTATTGTAGATAAAATTACAATTTGCTCTTGTTGGGATAAGGCATTATAGTTATCAGGAAATATATTACAGTTGTGTTTAATTGTAGATTCTACCATAGCACTAAACACGTCATGATGTACACGACTATCCTGTCTAATGTCTAGTGTTGCAAAAAAGAAACCAAAAAGATGTACTTTATTTATTAAGTTATTTAGCTCATCAATATATAAGGATTGATGGTCGCTTATAATAACTTGTTTAATTGCTGATAATTCTGTTTTAAATTCCTTGAGTGTAATGCTATTTTTGGTGTCCAAATTCACGCTACTTTGTAATATCTTATTTTCTAGAACGCTGAGCTGCTCAGGAATATTTTTAAAGGTTAGTTTTCGTTTAAGCGCTCTAAGATCTCTGTAATAATTTTTAAGAATGGTCTGTTTAAGTCTTTGCGCTACTTTTAAAGTTGTTTCTGGCATAACAAACGGATTTCCATCTCTATCACCTCCAGGCCAAAATCCAATATTGATAATCTCGTTAGCAATCGCTTTTTCTTCAAAAATATTTTGTTGAATGTAATTATAGATACCACCAAAAGCATCGTAAAATACGTTTTCTAAATACCAAATAAGATTAACAGCTTCATCATAAGGTGTTGGTTTTTTATGCTTAAAAAATGGTGTTTTTCCTAATTGTGCCAGTAAATTTGTAATCGTATCTAAATCATTTTTTTTAATCGCATCGGTTAAATCTGTAATTATCCCTAAAACTGTTCCAGGGTAAAACTGTGTAGGGTGTGCTGTTAAAACGATACGCACCTTAAATTCTTCTAAATATCGTTGTAGGTCTTCCAGTTTATTTTCAGAAAAGGCAGATTCTTTAAGACTTCTTAGCGTTCCAATGCCATCCATATTATTCACAATAGGAAAAGCTGCATCTTCTATAGCATCAAACAAAACAACCTGTCTTTCTATATATTGAATAAATCGAAACAATAGGTTTATCTGACTCTTTGAAGAGCGTCTAGCTTGATACTTTTTAAAAAAGGTATCGACAATTGTTGTAGGGTTATCGCCGTTAGCAAATCCTTTTTTGCAAGTTTCATGAAACAACGGAAGTAGTACACCAGTTTTTGTAATAGTATCGAAAGGCAATGTCATGAAAATACTATTGTATATCCGGTACTTAGATAATACACTTTGTTTAAATCTGGTTAACTTTGGCTGTATAGACATTATCTTTTATAGTAAATTAATATCTAAAAGTACTAAAGCTAACGCAATAGCACATATTATTGTTAGACTTTTGCGCTTATTTCAATAATGACAACTAATATTAATAAATCACGAAAAAAGAAGATGCAAATCCGTGTTTTTAATAATCACTACTTTGTTAAACTCACTAAACTTTATTTTATAGTTATAATATTATATGTACTTTTGCCCCTTATAATAAGAGGGAAGATTTGACAGATTGCAACCTCAAAAAAAATTGCTAAAGAACTGTGTAATCTTCCATTAGGATTTTCGTCAAATCTTCAATATAAATTTAATACTATGGCCTATTTGTTTACTTCGGAAAGTGTTTCTGAAGGACATCCCGATAAAGTAGCTGATCAAATTAGTGATGCTTTAATAGATAATTTTTTAGCCTTTGACAGCAACTCTAAAGTAGCTTGCGAAACCTTAGTAACTACTGGACAAGTTATACTTGCTGGAGAAGTAAAATCTAACACCTATTTAGATGTTCAAAAAATTGCTAGAGATACCATTAATAAAATTGGATATACAAAAAGCGAATACATGTTTGATGGTAATTCTTGTGGTGTGTTTTCAGCAATTCACGAACAATCTGATGATATAAATCGTGGTGTAGATAGAGATGATAAAGCGCAACAAGGTGCAGGAGACCAAGGGATGATGTTTGGCTATGCCACTCGCGAAACCGAAAATTATATGCCTTTGGCATTAGACCTCGCGCATCGAATTCTTATTGAACTTGCTGAACTGCGTAGAGAAGATAAAGACATTACTTATTTAAGACCAGATTCTAAAAGCCAAGTTACTATTGAGTATAGCGATGATAATGTACCTCAACGTATTGATGCCATTGTAGTCTCTACACAACATGACGATTTTGATGAAGATGAAACAATGCTTGCAAAAATTAGAAAAGATATCGTTGAGATTTTAATACCAAGAGTCGTTGCTAAACTTCCAGAAAATATTAAAGCATTATTCAATAATGATATTTCATACCATATCAATCCAACAGGAAAATTTGTTATTGGTGGTCCACATGGCGATACTGGTCTTACCGGACGGAAAATTATAGTAGATACCTATGGTGGCAAAGGTGCTCATGGTGGTGGTGCTTTTTCGGGGAAAGATCCAAGTAAAGTAGATAGAAGTGCTGCGTATGCTACACGACATATTGCTAAAAACTTAGTTGCAGCAGGTGTTTGTGATGAAATTTTAGTGCAGGTAAGTTATGCCATTGGTGTAGCCGAACCTATGGGGATTTTTGTAGATACCTATGGCACTTGTTCGTTTAATATGACTGATGGCGAAATATCTGAAAAGGTTTCTGAACTCTTTGATATGAGACCTGCATATATTGAGGAGCGTTTAAAATTGCGCCAACCCATGTATTTAGAAACTGCTGCTTACGGACATATGGGCCGTAAAAATGAAGTAATTTCTAAAACGTTTACGCAACCCAATGGTGACGCAAAAACAGTTGAAGTAGAACTCTTTACTTGGGAAAAACTGGACTATGTAGATAAAGTAAAAACTGCTTTTGGATTATAAAATATTTTGTATCGTTTAAGAGGCAATCTAAAGAACACTTCTGGTTTGTCATTCTGAACCTGCACTGAGCTATGTCGAAGTGAGTTTCAGAATCTTTCACTATCAATTTTTATAGATCCTGAAATAAATTCAGGATGACAGGACTATATTATTGAATCTTCAAATAACCTCTTCTATTTTATTATACTTGATATTGGAAGGAAAAACAACTACTTTCGTTCTCGCCTACCTTGGGTAGGTAACGGTCACTAATAAGAAT
>UOEB01000068.1_pt1 | contig 13883 bp, 8 predicted proteins | sample 1989961 | NCBI WGS metagenome assembly UOEB01 (sample SAMEA4712198, study PRJEB27164) | hydrothermal vent metagenome | biome: marine basaltic hydrothermal vent biome; feature: marine hydrothermal vent; material: mineral | place: Pacific Ocean | collected 2011-06-14/2011-07-23 | depth 1691 m | reverse complement strand
CTTCTTTTTTTTCGATGGTCAACGCATAAATGACATTGAGTGAGTTGAATAAAAAATGCGGATTTATTTGCGATCGTAATGATGATAATTGTAATTGAATCTGTTCGTTTTGTAACTTTAAATTACGGTTTTCATTACTGTTAAAATGAAACCAATCTTCAGATAGTTTTATAAGTGTTGTTGCAATTAAGAAAATACTAAAAACAACGATTATCTTAGTATTGGAATGGTATGAAATAAAAAAGTAATCTGGAAAAAGAGCGTCTAATATTGGCTCGAAAAACCAAGTGTTTAATTGTGTAAACAGTAAAAGATTAATTAAAAAAGCGATGACGAATAATAAATAACGCTCTCTTTTTAGTAAGTAAGGAATTAGTATATATAAGTTAATTATAACAGGAATAGCTATGGAGATTAAAAAACCAAACGTATAGATATAATCAATTTTTATTGGTGCTTTTCCTTTTGAAAAAATGAACAGCAAAATCGCAAACGAAAATAGCCACAGCACGCTATTAAATAATAATGGGCTGTGGTTATTTAACTTTTTTAAATATGGATTAAGGTTTAGCATCGCTACGCTTTAAGGTATATTCGTTTGAAGATTTCCATTTATCTTTAATATTTGATGCCATATATTTTTTGAGGAATTCATATAATTCTTCAGAAGATGCAGTGAGTACAAATGCTTCGTCCAATCCAATTACTTCGTGTTTTAATTGAATTTGGTTATTATCATAAAGAGATTTTAATCGGTCTTCGTCTAGCCAGCTTATTTTTACCTCCTTATTTTCTTCTAAAACATCAAATTTTGCTACTGAGTGCGTCTTTAAAAGATGTTGACTTACAAGGTCATTGCTAAGGTTTTCATAATCAAACGGAATAAAATCCATAAAAACTTGATCACCTATTTTAAAAGGCATAGCTATAAAAACAGCTTCCTTTTCTTTTTTGGTGTAAGTAACAAGGTATCCATCTTTATATTTTTCGAAAATTTCTTTGTCTTCTGCTGATAATTCGGATTGATCTTTGTTGTCTTTTTTAAACTCCTCTTTTAATGAAACGACTTCCCAGTTACTGTTTTTGTTGTCTTTCCATTCACCTACAAAATATTTTTGAAAGGCAATAGATTCTTCTGTGTAAAAGGGTTGTAACGACTTAACAATGCATGAGTTTAGTAATACTAAAAAGCATATAATAATTATAGTTTTAATTTTCATGATTTCTAAATTTTAAATGTGTAAACAAATCAACAAAAATGTAATGTATGTATCAATAAATTTCGCCAAACAAGGCTTAACTCATGTCAAACAAATTTGTGTTTATCCTTTAAGAAGATTAACACTTACCGTTGCGTACGCTTTGTTTGGAAACTTTGTATAATAACGTTTGTCAGGATGCAATCCGGCTTCAATGGCAATACGATTAAAAATATCTACTTCTAAAATAAATTGATCGGAATACCCATGAGTCGCATCATAAGCTGTGGCTGCGGTTTTTCCTAAATGAGCTGCAGTAAGTTCTGGTAAAACGGTATGTAATTCTATAATTAAAAGGCCAAATTTTTCTACATAAGGCTTCCATTTTTGAAAATGTTCTCTAAGAGAATCTTCAACAAAATTATTGCTTATCCGTGCGCCTTGGTATGCATACGCTCCTGACGAAGTACTAATAGTATTTGAGCTCTTTTTTGGCGCTTCCCAAATACGATTATGATCTAAGAATGTGCGTACATTAAGTAGGTCTTTTAAATCTATATTGTAGTCATCTTTTAAATCTTTTGCTAAAAGATCTGGTCTTCCAATGTCTCCCCAAATTACTTTTGCCCAAATATCAGCTTTAATTAAATTAGCTCTTGTAACTTTAAGAGCCGCTTGGTTAAAATCGGCACCTACTAAAAGTAGTGGATGCTCTTCTAACAATTTCCCTCGAAGTGTTTGATATTCTATAACATCAAAAATATGCTGAATAAAGGCACCATTACCACAACCCATATCTAAAATGCCTTTGGGTTGCTCATCAATAGGTCGATTAAATAACTCAATAATTATAGCATCTACAACTTTAAAATAGGTGGAATGTGCACCACCACTTCCCCAAACATTCATTTCGCGATGTACGTGTTTTTCTGTTTCATCAGGAGTACTTGTCTTTAAAACTAAAGGATTCCCAAAAAGGAGCTCATCTAATTGCAAAAATGTTGGTAAGTAGGATACGGTTACACCATAAGCACTGGCACGTTTTGCGAAAAACAACCCTTTGTCTGTAAATTGATAGGTATCTTTTTTTCTTTTAAACCACCCTAAGTGTGAGAAGAAGGTTAATATTTTTTTAAAGCTTTCAGGATCTTTATGGTATTCTTGAGCTCTAAAGGATGCTTCCATAAAATATTTATGAAATAAACCGTTTACGCCAAGCATTACAATTATTGGCGCAATAATAACACCTTCAATATGCATTAATATTTGGTGCTCGATACTATTGTCTTTAACGTTGGTAAGCCCAAATTTGTTTTCAAACCTCTTAAAAATGCGTTCTAAAGCAATAAATGCATCCGAGCCTATACGTTCTTCAGGAAATGTAACCGAGTAGGTGAGTAGTTTTACTGAATCTTCATATAGATAAGCCAGATTAAAAGCAGTTTCACTATGAGCATTAATCTCGTAATGAATAGTGTCCGCTTTATTGTCTATGTGTTGAGTGAGCCATCCTTGAGAGCATAAAACTCTGAGAGCCACATTTAAATAACCTTCATTGGCTTTAAAGGCATCGACCAATTGTTGCAATGATACTTTTTTATTTTCGAGCAGGTAATTTAGAACACCCTTTTTATGAAGCGAAAAAGCAGTAGTTGCCGTTGCTATGCCATCCAGATGACGAAATATAATTTCTCGTAATTGTTCTTTTTCTTTTTTTATAAGCATGCCAAATTGTTGTATGCTTAAATATAGAAAAAATAGGCTTAAGAGTTCAAAATGATTGGTGTAGTTTTCTTTTTAAAATAAAATTGCTATCTCAGTTTAGGAAAATCTTCTGGATTTGCTTCATGCATTACATTGTAAACGGCTTCAAAAATATCTTCGTTTGAAGGTTTTGAAAAATAATCACCATCAGTACCATATGCTGGTCTATGTGGTTGTGCAGTAAGTACTTTAGGTTGGCTGTCTAAATGCTGATAGGCGTTTTGTACATTTAAAATCTCGTTTAAAATATATGCTGAAGCGCCACCAGGAACATCTTCATCAATAATCATTAATCGATTTGTTTTGGCAACACTCTTTGTAATATCATGATTTAAATCGAAAGGTAGAAGAGATTGCGCATCAATAACTTCTGCGTCAATACCTACTTCTAATAATTCTTTAGCAGTTTGATTAACCATGCGTAATGTAGACCCATATGATACTAAGGTAATATCAGTCCCTTCTTTTACGGTTTCAACAACACCAATAGGTGTTTTAAACTCTCCGATGTTAGTAGGTAGTTTTTCTTTTATACGATAACCATTTAAACACTCAATTACCAATGCAGGTTGATCACTTTCTAGTAATGTATTATAAAAACCTGCAGCTTTTGTCATATTTCTTGGCACTAAAACATGAATGCCTCGTACTAAATTTATGATACCTCCTAATTGCGAACCAGAATGCCAAATACCTTCTAATCTATGACCACGAGTTCTAATAATCATTGGTGCTTTTTGCTTTCCTTTGCTTCTGTAGTGTAGTGTGGCAAGGTCGTCACTAATAATTTGTAGTGCATACATAATGTAATCTAGATATTGTATTTCTGCAATTGGCCTTAAACCACGCATTGCCATACCTATACCTTGCCCTATAATTGTAGCTTCTCGAATACCAGTATCTGCTACTCGTAATTTACCATACTTTTCTTGTAATCCTTCTAAACCTTGATTAACGTCTCCAATGTTTCCAACATCTTCGCCAAAAATTAAGGCTTCTGGGTACTTACTAAAAATAGCATCAAAATTATCTCTAATTATGATACGCCCATCAACGTTTTTTGAGTCTTCGTTATAAGTTGGGGCTATTTCTTTAATGTTGGTAGCCTTTAATTCTGATTCGCTGTAAAGATGCGAACTGTATTTGGGTTGATTAACTTTAAGATAAGAATTAATCCATGATTTAAGCTGTTCTTTTTCAGAGGAGTCATCAAAAGTTATATAACGCAGTACTTTACGACCTGCTGATAGAAGATCCTTTCGTATAGGCTCTTCTATAGTATTTAGAGTGTTAATTATTCTTGTAATAAATACTTTGTTAGGACTGGTATTTGCTATGTTTTGCAATAATCTAACTATCCCTTTTCTATCTTCTAAAATAGGTGATATAAACGCATTCCACGCCGCTTTTTTGCCTTCCCTAACTTCTTTTTTTAGACTTCTCTCTAGCTGATTTAATTCTTCTTCTGTGGCTATACCATTAATAATCATCCATTCTCTCATCTTAGCAATACAATCAAAATCTTTCTCCCATGCTAACCGCTCTGAGCTCTTATAACGTTCGTGAGATCCAGAAGTAGAATGTCCTTGTGGTTGTGTTAATTCCTGAATATGAATTAATACAGGACAGTGTTGCTCTCTAGCTATTTTTGATGCTTCTTCAAAAGCATTTATTAAAGATGGATAATCCCAACCTTTAACTCTAATAATTTCGTAGCCGTTTGAATTTTCTTCCCGTTGAAACCCTTTTAATATCTCTGAAATATTTTCTTTAGTAGTTTGGTGTTTTGCATGAACAGAAATGCCATATTCATCATCCCAAATACTAATTACCATAGGCACTTGTAATACACCTGCAGCATTTATAGTTTCAAAAAATAAGCCTTCACTTGTACTTGCATTACCTATAGTTCCCCAAGCGACTTCGTTTCCATTTGTAGAAAAATTAGTAGTATCAATACCTTTTACATTTCTATAAATTTTTGAAGCTTGTGCTAAGCCTAAAAGCCTTGGCATTTGTGAAGCAGTTGGAGAAACGTCTGCACTTGAGTTTTTTTGTTTTGTAAGGTCTTTCCAATTATAGTTTTTATCTAAACTATGTGTTCCAAAATGACCACCCATTTGTCGTCCAGCAGTCATGGGATCTGCTTCAATATCATTATGTCCATAAAGACCAGCAAAAAACTCTTGAATAGTGAGTTTTCCAATAGCCATCATAAAAGTTTGATCTCTATAATAGCCTGATCTAAAATCGCCATTTATAAAGGCTTTTGCCCATGCTAATTGAGGAATTTCTTTGCCATCACCAAAAATACCAAACTTGGCTTTTCCTGTGAGTACCTCACGACGCCCCAATAAACTGCATTCTCTACTAGTTACAGCAATGGTATAATCGTTAATGATTTCATTTTTGAAATCATTAAAAGACATGTCTTTGGTAATATCAGGATTGGATTGCATTTATTAGGGTTTGGATACTGCAAATTTAGCTATTTTTTATGAATTTCGCAACGCGATATATTGTTAAAAAGATGAATTATTAATAATAAAATAAGATATTTGCTACTAATAATATATAAAAACTAATTATTTTAAATTTTATTTAGGAATAATTCAAAATAGATATACTATTGTTTTAGTACCATTCTCTTCTAAATAAGCCTAGTAAAGCTTCCGGGTCTACGGTAAATATAAAGCGTATTCTTTGGTCGTAGTTTGGGTTACCAATTTCCCAACCTAAGTTAGAATATATAGGAAAGTAAACTTCAAAATAATCGGTTACTAAATTTAAACGTATCCCCGAATCGTAAACAAATTTTGCCTTTTGGTATTTGTTTTTAACCAAACCAACATCACCATAGGCTTGAATATATTTCCAAAGCGTAGTGCTTAAGTTAAACGTTGAAATCCATTGATTTGAAAACGGAGTCTCTAATTTAGATTTAAATCCACCTTCGGCAATAATTAATTGTTGGCTAAAAATACCTGAAGATTCTGAACGCCCTAAATAGTTATATTCAAATAAATAATCTGTAGGTCTATCTAACGCAAAACTAAAATAGTTGGTATTGGTAGGATTATTATTATATAAAAATACACCTGTAAAAAAGCGAATATTTAACTGCCTGTTACTTTCATACAGTTTTCTATATTCATAATTGAATGATAGCTTCCCAAAGTCTTTAGATATCTGAAAATCTGTAAACCATTTATAATAATTTATTAATCCGGGATTTGTATTAATATATCTTGCATTGAATATTTTGTAATCAGGTTCAGCATTATCTGAGATGTTATTAATATCGTCATCTCTTGTAATATCTATGTATCTAAAGTTTAAGGCTTGAAACTTGTTAGATCTGTAATTTGTATGATCTCTAAAACTAAAAGTAATAAAAGGCGTTATTTTTCTAAAAAGTAAGTTAGGAGCATACGATGATGTTCCTCCAACAAACCCATACGTGACTTTGTATAAATCTTTATCCTCTATATTTTGAATGTATATAACAGATGCAGAACCAGTTATAGCCTTAGATTTTAATCCATATTTAGGCGAAAATTTATAGTTAAATCCTTTTCGTATTAAGGTTTTATTATACAATTTTGCTCCGAGGGTAAAGCCATCATAAATGTTATTAAATTCAACTAAAGGCATTAGGAATACCTGACTATAATTAGGGTCTTCTACATCTTTAAATAGCCTAAACTGTAATGGTTTATTGTTAAAGAAGAATCCTTTTAACGATTTCCAATTGTCTCTTAATTTGTATTCTGGAATTGAATTATCGTAATTTAAAACCAACTTATTCGCATTATTCCTTGGGATTGTAATGGTTTTTTCGCCAAGTATATTATCAATCCAAAGCTTAGAGATTATACTATCATTATTTAGGGTAAATAATGATATAGGCATTTTATTTTGACGTTTGTTTTTTATAGTTAGTGTTATAGAATCTTCAGATTTTTTTACGTTTTTTATTTTGAAATCAATTTTTTTGTTTGAACCCACAAATTCATCAAAAAACCAATCAATATTTTTTGTTGTTTTTGATTTTATTAAGGCTTCGAAATTTGATGGAGATGTAGCTTTAACTTTATATTCGTCTAAATATAGTTTAATAGCATCTTCTAAAATATTATGGTTTACATAATCATCTAGATATTTTAACCCAATACCAGCTTTATATTTATTGGCAATACTTTCGTTAAATTTTAGTAAAGAATCCTTAGGCTTGTTTAATGGCTGGTCTCTATTTGTTCTAGCCATATGCATATATGCAAGGTTATATTGCTCATTAAACTTTAAGTCTGCCACATGAAATGATCGTATTACCCAAATATTAGCTAATGAGCCAATCATCTTCATATCTGGATAATACTCTTCAATGTATTTTATTAAAAAAAATATTTGAATACCATCTTTTAGCCAGTGCTCTTTTCTAGGATTGATTAACAATGTATTATCCAGAAAATTGCCTAATACGTTCTTTAATAACTTCAATTCAAATTTAAAATTATCAGGAAATGGACTGATAAACTCTGGCAACTGATTTAAACCATAAATAGGATCTTTTTTTATGTCAATTTCCGATACTACAAGCTTTTTGTGAGGGTAAGGTCCTAGATATTTTGTAATAAAACTTGTTATTTTATCTGTTATTATTGCTTTGTTCGAGGGTGTTAATTCATCCTCGTTAATATTTGTTATTACCGAAAATTGATCTGTTTGTATGGTTTTATATAAAGGGAATTTTTGTAAAAATAGCTTACTATCAATTCTATCAGTTCCCGATAAAAAAACAATTTGAGAATCTTTATTTTGTGTAATATTAATTAAATCTAATTCAGAAATTAGTACATAGTTTCTAGGAAACTCAACCTGCATTGTAATATCGGCTTTTGGCACATATAAATCATCTAAATTTTTATTGCTATAATAGTGCCATCCTGTTGCATTATACACAGCGGGAGTTATGTACCAATACTTTAAATTATAGTCTTTAAACGGTGTAACACCATACCTAGTAAATTTATCACTGGGTAATTGTATAGTATAGGTGAGTTTTAACTGATAACTTTTTCCGGGTTTTAGAGTATTTGCTAAGGTTACTTTTATAACATCTGGGTGCTGCTCTAAACGTTTATAATTCAATAAATTATTGTTGGTATTATTTATTGAAGTAACTATGGTGTAACCACGTTCTTCGTTTTTTGCAAAATGAAATTTGTCTATATATTCTTCTGAAAATCGATTTGCTAATGGCGTGCTTTTTGTTGAATAGCTATTACTCCAATCATTTAAATAGATTGTGGTTAACGTATCATTAGTTGTATTTTTATAGGTAATGGATTGCGTAACATGAATTTGATTAATATTTACATCAAATACAGCTTTAATGTCAATCTTGTTTTGGCAAATCACAGTAAATTGCCACAACAAAAATATAAGTAGGTATGATTGTTTAATTTTCAATTTGATTTAATAAATTTTAATGGTTTTAAATCATAGTTTGAGGCTGCTATATAATAAATACCGTTTGATAGATTAGATACATTAAGTTGCAAAAGGTTTAGATTTTCAACTTTAAAGCTTTCAATTTTTTGCCCTAAAGTATTAAATATATATATAAAATCACTTTTAAATTTATTTGTGTCAATTTGAATTGAGAGTTTATCGGTTACCAAATTACTGCCAAGAATACGAAATGCCTGTGTTAACGTATAACTAATAGTGCTTAACGTTTCGTTAGTTTGAAGCTCTAAAGTTACTGGTAAATGATCACTCATGTTGTAGAGTGCGTTTCTAATTGTTGCATCAAAAGTAATACCACTGCAGTTGTTTGTATTAATTTCACTATTGAAACAATTAAGATTACCATTGTTTCCATAAACTTGATAGGAATTGCTTACATAAAAAATATCAGGATTTGTAAGCATACTTTCCGAAGTGAGAATAAAGTCGAAACGATCGTCAAACCCACCAGTAGCACCACCTAATCCTGTTTGTGTTCTTGTAGATTGTGTGAATACATCAAGATAATTTGTGTTATTATGCCAACTCCCAATGCTGTTTGCAGGATCTACAAATGTGATATTGTTGGTTACATCAGTCAGTTCAACAAAAGCGGGTTCAGAACTGGTATATAGATTTAAATCACCTCCTAAAATTACATAATCAGTACTTGGAAATGTATCTAAATAGGTTTCCAAATCATTAACCATTTGTAATCTTAAGTTTTGATTTGTTGTTCCGCTAGATGCTTTTAAATGACAGACGATAACTTGGATAAAAATAGGATTTACAGCTTGGTTTACTGTGTTTAACTTAAATGTATAATGGTTAAAATCTCTAAATATGGTCTTAACTTGTGTTTGACTTATCAATATAAATTTAGAGCTATCGAAATACACGAAATTTTGTAAATCGTTTTGATCTCCTATGTTGTCATCAGACGAATTAGTTACAAAAGTTGCACTATTATAATTAGGATTAATAAATTGTAACGAACTTAATATAGCATCAGCTCCAGCTTGATTATTAAGCTCATTAACTGTGAATAAATCTGGTCTATAAGTATCTAAAATCACCTCTAAATATTGCAATTTAGAAGCATCTTGTAAAGGATAATTAAGTAGGTTATAATGCATGATTTTAAATGTTTCTTGAGAAAACATTGTATTAATACCAAACAGGCATATTAGTAATGCTATTATGCGATTTTTCTTCATATTCTTAGGGAGAGTAATGAATGTTTTATTAGAAATTAGGACTTAAATTATATTTCTTGTAGAACGAATCTAAAATTGTAATGACTTCATCCTCTGTGTCTACTAGATGTATTAATTCTAAATCGGTTGCGCTAACATTACCGAATTTTTCTAATAGCGTTGTTTTAATCCAATCAATAACACCTTGCCAAAACTCCGTTCCTACCATTATTATTGGAAAGCGTTCAATTTTTTTGGTTTGAATAAGTGTTATGGCTTCAAATAATTCATCTAAAGTGCCAAAGCCACCAGGCATTACTACAAACCCTTGTGAGTATTTAACAAACATTACTTTTCTAACAAAAAAGTAATCAAAATCTAAATTTTTATCAGAATCAATATACGGATTATCATGTTGTTCAAAAGGTAATTCAATATTTAAACCCACCGAAGTTCCACCTCCTAGATGTGCACCTTTATTTCCAGCTTCCATAATTCCTGGACCACCACCTGTAATTACACCGTAACCAGCTTCTACGATACGTTTTGCAATACTTTCTGCTAATAAATAATATTTATTATCTGGTTTAGTTCTTGCCGACCCAAATATTGATACACAAGGGCCAATACGACTCATTTTTTCAAAGCCATTGACAAATTCTCCCATAATCTTAAAGATTGCCCAGGAGTCGTTTGTTTTCTTTTCATTCCATCCTTTAGGGTGTTGCTGTTTTCTCATACGTTCATTTTTTTATAACAGGCTAATTTAGTTCTTTTTTTAAGAAATGTGCAGTGTAGCTTTTTTTGTGCTTTGCCACTTCTTCTGGAGTGCCTTTTACTATAATTTCTCCACCACCTTTTCCGCCTTCATAACCTATATCAATAATGTAGTCAACCATTTTAATAACATCTAAATTGTGTTCAATAATTAAAACAGTATTGCCTTTATTCACCAATTTGTTAAGTACCAACATAAGTACTCTTATGTCTTCAAAATGAAGACCTGTAGTGGGTTCGTCAAGAATATAGAAAGTATTTCCAGTATCTTTTTTAGATAATTCAGTAGCGAGTTTTATACGTTGTGCTTCACCACCAGAAAGCGTTGTGCTTTGTTGCCCAAGCGAAATATAACCTAAACCTACATCTTGTATGGTTTTTAGTTTACGGTATATTTTTGGAATATGCTCAAAAAACGGAACAGCGTCGTTAATAGTCATGTTTAAAACATCGCTAATCGATTTTCCTTTGTAACGAATTTCTAAGGTTTCTCTATTAAAGCGTTTGCCTTGACAGGTTTCACACTCTACATAAACATCAGGTAAAAAGTTCATTTCTATAACGCGTAAGCCTCCACCTTTACAGGTTTCACAACGTCCTCCTGCAACGTTAAAACTAAAACGACCAGGTTTATAACCTCTTATCATGGACTCAGGAATTTTTGCGAATAGACTTCTTACTTCACTAAACAATCCTGTGTACGTGGCTGGATTGCTTCTTGGAGTTCTTCCAATAGGAGATTGATTAATATCAATAACTTTATCACAGTGTTTTAAGCCTTCAATTTTTTTATATGGCATAGGTATTTTAACGCCGTTAAAATAGTAATTGTTAAGAATAGGATAGAGAGTATCATTAATAAGGGTTGACTTACCACTACCAGAAACGCCTGTAACACCTATCATTTTTCCTAGCGGAAATGTAACCGTTACATTTTTTAAATTGTTACCCGTACAATCTCTTAACACAATTTTTTTACCGTTGCCTTTCCTACGTTTAGTAGGTACTTCAATTTTTTTTGTGCCATTTAAATAATCAGCAGTTAAGGTGTGGTGTTTTTTCAACTCGTCAGGAGTACCTTCACTAATAATTTCGCCACCATGTTTTCCTGCTTTTGGGCCAATATCAATCACATGGTCTGCATGCTCAATCATTTCTTTATCGTGTTCAACTACAATAACCGAATTCCCAATATCACGAAGTGCAGTTAACGAATTTATAAGCTTTGTATTATCGCGCTGATGCAAGCCTATACTTGGTTCGTCCAAAATATAAAGCACACCAACCAGTTGCGACCCGATTTGAGTAGCTAACCGAATGCGTTGTGCTTCTCCACCTGAAAGCGATTTTGAACTTCTATCTAACGACAAATAATCTAAACCAACATCAAGTAAAAACTGAATTCTATTTTTAATTTCTTTAATGATTTCAGAAGCAATCTTGAGTTGCTTTTCGGTTAGGTGGTTGCTTAAATTGTTAAACCAATTGGCAAGATCAATAATATCTAATTGTGCCAATTCCGAAATATTTTTATCATTAACTTTAAAATAAAGTGATTCCTTTTTTAAGCGAGAGCCATTGCATTTTGAACAAGTTACTTTATCCATGTATGCTTTTGCCCAACGTTTTATGGATGTTGATTCAGCATTTTTATACTGACTTTCAATAAAGTTGGCAATCCCTTCAAAATCGATACTGTAATTCCTTGAAACGCCAAGTGTTTTGCTGTTTATAGTAAACTTTTCGTTTCCACCATAAAGAATCATCTCTAGTGCGTCTTTTGGAATTTTTTTAATGGGGTCACTCAAATCAAAATCAAAGCGTTGTGCAATGAGTTCTAACTGTTTAAAAATCCAACTATTCTTTTGTGGACCTTGAGGCGCTAGCCCTCCATTTTTTATTGAAATGGATTTGTCAGGAATAATCTTAGCGATATTGACTTCGTATAACGTACCAATACCGTTACATTTTGAGCAAGCTCCTTTGGGCGAGTTAAAAGAAAAGTTATTAGGTTCAGGATTTGGATACGAAATACCTGAGGTTGGACACATAAGATTTCGACTAAAATAGCGGGTTTCATTAGTGTCATTATCAATAATCATCAATACATTATCGCCATGATACATAGCAGTATTAATACTTTCGGTAAGGCGCTTGTCATTATCTACTGTGTCGTCAATTTTTAATCTGTCGATTACAATTTCAACATCGTGGGTTTTATAACGATCCAGTTTCATGCCTTTTGCAAGGTCTTTTATGTCGCCATCGGTTCGCACTTTAACAAATCCCTGTTTAGCAATTTGTTCAAACAATTCTCGGTAATGTCCTTTTCTGGAGCGCACTACAGGAGAGAGGATGTTAATACGCTTTCCATTAAAACTTTTAATGATGAGCGTTTTAATTTGGTCATCTGTATAACTCACCATTTTTTTGCCAGTATTATAGCTATAAGCATCACTGGCACGCGCAAAAAAGAGGCGTAAAAAATCGTAAATCTCTGTGATGGTTCCCACAGTTGAACGTGGCGATTTGCTCGTTGTTTTTTGCTCTATGGCAATTACAGGAGAAAGTCCGTCAATTTTATCGACGTCAGGACGTTCTAAACCACCTAAAAATTGTCTGGCATAAGCTGAAAACGTTTCAATATAACGACGCTGTCCTTCGGCATAAATAGTATCAAAAGCTAGAGACGATTTGCCACTTCCAGAAAGTCCAGTAATGACCACCAGTTTTTCTCTAGGGATGGTAACATCAATGTTTTTTAAGTTGTGAACTCTGGCTCCTTGAACTTCAATATGGTCTTCAAATTTGGTCATAGAATGGCAAAGTTGCAAAGGTACATTTTTTGCTTGTCTTTTTGAAGCCGATTTGATTAGGATTTATTATGCTAGATTCAATTAATAAGCGCAACAGCTTGGTTAAAATTATATAAAAACACCTCATTAGGAGTTTTGTAACCTAATAATTTTCTTGGCCTGTTGTTTAATTTACTGATAATCATATTTATAGTATTGTTATTGATTAAATTAAAATCTGTCTTTTTAGGCAAATATTGTCTAATTAATTTATTGTTGTATCCATTGAGTCCTCTTTACCAAGGCGAATAGGATTCTGCAAAGAAGAAGTCTGTTTCTAATTTTTGAGCAATCTCTTGATGTTTAACAAACTCTTTTCCATTATCAGAGGTAATTGTTTTTACCAACTCTTTAAAAGGTACTAAAAGGTTAATCATTTGTTTTCTGATAGATTCAGATTTAGTTCCATCGGTTTTAACCATTAACTCAAATTGACTTTTACGTTCTGTTGCTGTAAGAACAGCCGTTTTATGATTTTTCCCGATAAATGGTATCTACTTCCCAATCGCCAAAACGTTCTTTTGCATCAACTATTTCAGGTCTTTGACCTATCATAATTCGATTAGGTATTTGTCCTCGTT
>UOEB01000036.1_pt1 | contig 13985 bp, 8 predicted proteins | sample 1989961 | NCBI WGS metagenome assembly UOEB01 (sample SAMEA4712198, study PRJEB27164) | hydrothermal vent metagenome | biome: marine basaltic hydrothermal vent biome; feature: marine hydrothermal vent; material: mineral | place: Pacific Ocean | collected 2011-06-14/2011-07-23 | depth 1691 m | reverse complement strand
TAATTTATTACATCTTGTTATTCAGAAATAAATCATAAAATAGTACCTTTAAAAATGCAAAACACTAATTATATTCTTATGAAAAAATTCATCTTTATCTTCGCCTTAACTACTGTACTTTACACTTGTAAAAATGACGTAAAAACAGAAACCGTTATAACACCTGAAAAACCAGAGTTCACCATTGTTATTCATGGTGGCGCAGGAACTATATTAAAAAAGAATATGTCTCCTGAAAAAGAAGCCGCTTATAAAGCGACGCTAGAAGAAGCTATTCGTGTTGGTTATGAGATTTTAAAAAAAGGCGGGACGAGTCTTGATGCTGTTCAAAAAACAATTAATGTGATGGAAGATTCTCCATTATTCAATGCGGGAAAAGGAGCTGTATTTACTAATGCAGGGACAAATGAACATGATGCCTCAATCATGGATGGGAAAACATTAAATGCTGGGGCTTCGGCTGGAACAACAACCGTTAGAAATCCTATTAATTTAGCAAGAGCTATTATGGATAACTCTCCTCATGTGATGCTTTCGGGAAAAGGTGCGGATACATTTGCTGAAGAACAAGGATTGCAAATTGTAGATCCTAGTTATTTTTATACCGAACGGCGTTTTAAATCTTTACAAAGGGCAAAAAAAGCTGAGAGAACAGAATTAGATCACGATGATAAAGCCGCATTTTACGATTCTGATATTAAAAACTTCAAATTTGGAACTGTAGGCTGTGTGGCTTTAGATAAATATGGTAATCTTGCGGCTGGAACCTCAACTGGAGGAATGACTAATAAACGTTGGGGTCGTGTTGGAGATGCACCTATTATTGGTGCTGGAACGTATGCAAATAATAACACTTGCGCTGTTTCTAGTACAGGTTGGGGAGAATATTTTATTCGCGCTGTGGTTGCTCATGATATTTCTGCCTTAATGGAGTATAAAGGGCTGAGTTTAAAAGATGCTGCCAGAGAAGTGATTCATGATAAAGTTGGTGGTCTAGGTGGTGATGGTGGCATTGTAGCTGTTGATAAAGATGGAAATATCGCTACGGAATTTAATACGGCTGGAATGTATAGAGCCTCTATGAATGACAAAGGCGAATTGGTTGTTAAGATCTATAAGGAATAAGTGTTAGTTATAACTTTTAAGACTTATTTAACAGCTGTAAAAATCCAAACAGTAAAATATCGACGTATTTAATTAACAGGAAACAACCTACGATTTCTTGATAATAATTTCGTTCATTTAAAACCCTTTTTTATGTCTTTAAGAAACTTCTTTGTATCTGTTTTGGTATTTACTTCTATTCTCTCTTGCAAAAAAACGCCTGCTGAAACCGATAAACTGTTTAAGTTTAAAGACTATATAAATTATACTACATCTGGTCGTGTTTCAATTTTAAGTCCAATAAATATTGGCTTAGTAAAAGATATTGAAGGATGGGTTAGCAATGATGAAATATTGGATAATATTGTCTCTATTTCACCAAAGGTAAAAGGGGTACTTATTGTAAAAAACCCTAAAACAATGGCCTTTATTCCTAATAAGCCATTAAAACCTGATACAGAATATACAGTAACAGTAAAATTAAACGAGCTTCAGACAAACATCCCTTCCGAGTTTAAGAATTACACATTTAGATTTAAAACGATAAAACCCAATTTTAATATTATTACTCAGGGTTTACAATCGTATAATAAAGAATGGCAATATCTTGAAGGCATTATTAAACTAGCCGATGCAACAAAACTTGACGATGCAAAAATGCTGGTGGTGGCTTCTCAAAAAGGAAGTGATTTACCTATAAAATGGGATAAATCTAACGATATCTCTACCTATTTTGAATTCAAAATTGATAGTATTAGCCGGCAAATCAATGATTCTGAAGTAAAAATTATCTGGAACGGAAAATCAATCAACTCCTCAAACAAAGGCGAAAACACCATTACTATTCCCGGAATAAATAACTTTACTATTGTTGATGTGAGTGTTATTCAATCACCAGAACAATATTTATCTATCAATTTTTCAGATCGCCTTAAAAAGCAGCAAAATTTTGATGGGTTAGTAACTATTCAAAATGTAAAAACTCCAAAGTTTATAGTTTCTGGAAACGTATTAAAAATCTATCCAGATACCCAAATAGTAGGAAACATGCAAGTTGATGTATTTCAAGGGATAAAAAATACTGAAGGGTTTAAACTAAAACAGTCGTTTTCAGAATTGGTGTCTTTTGAAGAACTTAAACCTCAAGTCCGACTTATTACAGGAGCAGGAATTCTTCCTAATTCTCAAGATTTAAAATTCAATTTTGAAGCTGTAAACCTTAAAGCAGTTGATGTACGGATAATTAAAATATTTGAAAATAATGTACTACAGTTTTTACAAGACAACAACCTGGGGAACAACTACGAATATAATATAAGACGCGTTGGGCGACGAATTGCAAAAAAAACTATTCCCCTCATCAAAAATGATATTGAAAACACTGGAAAGTGGAAGGCTTATAGTATCGATCTTTCAACCTATTTTAAAGCAGACCCTGGTGCAATTTATCGTGTTGAGCTAAGTTACAAAAAGGCATTTTCTCTTTACGACTGTAATGCTAATAATACTTCTATTGACTCTGATGATGAGTCTTATTTTCAAGATGATTATTCCTATACTAATGCAGAAGAAAACTATTCTGAAGATGAAGAGTTACGCGAAGAAGAATACTGGGATAATGTTAATTACGGTTACAGAAATTACACATACAATTGGAGAGAACGTGATAATCCTTGTCATGAAGCGTATTATAATGAAGATAGAATTGTTTCTAGCAATTTAATTGCATCTAACCTTGGTATTATTGCAAAACGTGGAAACAATAAATCATATTACTTTACTGTAACCGATATTTTAACTACAAATCCCATAGCTAATGCTACTGTAGAGTTGTTTAACTATCAACAACAGTCTATAAAAAAAGCGACAACAGATCGTGAGGGATTAACCATAATTGATGCTGACAATCAAGCGTATTTCGCTATTGTTACTAAAGGAAAAGAAACTAGCTATATAAAACTCAGTGATGGTAATGCCTTATCAATGAGTAAATTTAATGTTTCAGGGAAAACACTACAACGCGGACTTAAAGGATTTATCTATGGAGAGCGAGGAGTTTGGCGCCCAGGAGATACGTTACATCTTACGTTCATGCTAAACGACAATGCAAATCCGTTGCCAGTAGGTCACCCAGTAAAAATGGAAATAACCGACGCCAATGGAAAACTTACATACAGAAAAGTTAAAGTAAATGGTGTCAATAATTTTTACAGATTTTCAGTGCCAACGTCTCCAGAAGACAACACAGGAAATTGGAATGCTAAAGTTTCTGTAGGTGGAGCTTCCTTTTACAAAACACTTAAAGTAGAAACCGTTAAACCTAATCGACTAAAGATTAAAATTGATTTTGAAGACGAAATACTTTCAAACGCAAAACCATTACAAAGTAAGTTGAACGTAAATTGGCTTCATGGTGCTCCTGCAAAAAATATAAAAGCTGAAATTAAAGCCAAATTTTATTCAACCACTACAGGATTTAAAAACTATCCGAACTATATATTTAATGACCCTACGCGAAAGTTTGAAACTGAAGAAATTACAATTTTTGATGGTAAAGTTAATACAGAAGGTATTGCTAATGTTAATAAAAAAATAAATATTGGAAACAATACTCCTGGAATGTTAAACGTGTCTTTCCTTACTAGGGCATTTGAAAATGGTGGAGACTTTTCAATAGATGTGTTTAGTAAAAAATACGCCCCTTACGACGCTTTTGTAGGCTTAAAATCTCCCCAAGAGCGTGCTTATGGTTCTTTTTATACAGATGAAGATCAAGAATTCAAACTCGTAGTTGTCGATGCTAAAGGAAAGCCTATACAACGCAATAACTTAGAAATAAAAGTCTATCAAATACAATGGCGTTGGTGGTGGAGTTCGTCTTATGACGATTTAGCATCATATCAATCTAGCAGCTATCACATCCCTTTTTTGAATACAAAAGTAAATACAAACAACAACGGGGAAGCGACTTTTAAAATAAACGTCCCCGATGCTGAAAGCGGACGTTATTTAATTCGTGTTTACGATCCCGAAAGTGGTCATGCTACTGGACGTACAGCATATTTTTATAGAAATTGGTGGCACCGTGATTCTGAAAATACTAAAGACGCTGCTAAAATGTTAGTGTTTTCGTCAGACAAAGAAGTCTATAATGTAGGTGATATGGCTAAAATTACTTTCCCTTCCGGAACCGAAGGGCGTGCTCTAGTAAGTATTGAAAATGGCACCGAGGTTTTGGCAACATCTTGGGTAAAGACTCAAAAAGGAGAAACAACAACATCTATTCCTATTACTAAAGAAATGACGCCAAACGTGTTTGTTAATATTTCTTTGTTACAGCCTCATGCTGTGACAGAAAACGATTTACCTATACGTCTCTATGGTATTATTCCTATTATGGTAGAAGACAAAAACACCGTTTTAGAACCACAAATAAGTATGCCTAATGTATTGCGTCCAGAACAGGATATTACTATAAAAATTAGTGAAAAAAACAATAAAGCAATGACCTATACAGTCGCTATTGTAGATGATGGTTTATTAGACTTAACACGCTTTAAAACACCTAATGGCTGGGATGTGTTTTATGCTCGTGAAGCGCTTGGTGTAAAAACTTGGGATATTTTCGATGAGGTTGTTGGGGCATACACAGGAAGTGTAGATCAAATTTTTGAAATTGGTGGCGATGGTAATGCAACAGTTGGTAAAAAGAAAAAAGCTAATCGCTTTAAACCTGTTGTAAAATATATTGGTCCTTTTGAATTGGAAGCAGGTGAAACAAAATCGCATAGCATCAAAATTCCCAAGTATATAGGTTCTGTTCGTACCATGGTTGTTTCTGGTGATAATATAAATGCTGCTTATGGAAGTGTTGAAAAAACAACTCCTGTTAAAAAGCCATTAATGGTGCTCGCAACTTTACCTCGAAAATTAAGTCCTGGAGAAAAAGTAACGCTTCCTGTAACTGTTTTTGCGATGGAAGATAAAATAAAAACTGTCTCTATAAACTTAAAATTAAGTAAAGGTATTTCAGTCGTTGGCAAGAAAACACAAACGTTATCTTTTACAAAACCTGATGAACAAATGACTTATTTTGAATTGGATGTTAGTAAAGCTAAAGGTATAAATACCGTTGAAGTTATAGCTTCAGGTCATGGTGAAACATCATCTTACGAGGTTGAATTAGATGTCGTAAACCCTAACCCGTATAGCTCTAAAGTAACCGATTTAATTTTAGATTCTAATACCTCAAAGACAATAGATTTTGCAACGTTTGGAGTGGAAGGTAGTAATAGTGCCTCGATAGAATTTTCTACAATGCCACCTATGAATTTCACTGGACGTTTACAATATTTAATCCGTTATCCTCATGGTTGTGTTGAGCAAACAACATCTAGTGTGTTCCCTCAATTGTACTTAACAGATATATTCGATTTAACCCTTGATAAAAAACAAACTATCGAAAACAACATAAAAAACGGCATTAAGAAATTAGCAAATTTTCAAAGACCTAATGGTGGATTATCCTATTGGAGTGGACAACACAATGTCAATGATTGGGGAACTACCTATGCAGGACATTTTATGATTGAAGCTGAAAAAAAAGGCTATGTTTTACCCCTGACATTTAAGACCAATTGGTTACAATATCAAAAACAAGCAGCTAAAGATTGGCGCCCGAGCTATAAAAACTATAGAAGTGACGTGGCTCAAGCCTATAGATTATATACTCTTGCTTTAGCTGGGCATCCAGACTTAGGCGCCATGAACAGGTTAAAAGAATTTGGAAACTTATCTAACGATGCAAAATGGCGATTGGCTGCTGCTTATAGTTTAGCTGGACAAGCAGAAGCTGCAAAAGCAATTTCGGCAACTGCAAATACTGAATTTGGATCACGCCAAAACGATTATTACACTTATGGCTCTGTAGATAGAAATCGTGCCATGGCATTAGAAACTATGGTAATTCTCAACGATACTAAAACACGTCATCTTGCCGAATATATTGCCAAGCGTTTATCATCTAAACAATGGATGAGTACGCAGTCTACAGCATACAGTTTACTAGCAATGGCAAAAATGGTGAATAAAAATGGAGGCAAAGCATTACATTTAAATTATACACTTAATGCAGATAAATCAGAATTAATTGAAACAAACAATGCTATTTCACAGCGTACTTTAAATATCAAAGATGGCAGCAATAAAATTGAGGTAAACAATACTAAAAACAATACCATTTATGCCAGAATTGTCACCTCTGGTAAGCTGCCATTAGGCAAAGAAATTATTGCACAAAGAGGTTTAAAAGTCTCTATAACTTATAAAGATTCACAAGGGAATGCTATAGATATTACTAAATTAAAACAAGGTCAAGACTTTGCGGCAAACATTACTGTGGTGAATCAAAAAAACGAACCAATCAACGATGTAGCATTAACCCAAATATTCCCTTCCGGATGGGAAATAGTAAACACGCGTTTTACTGATTTTGGCAATGCAACTACAAATCAAGCTGATTATACAGATATTAGAGATGACCGCGTAAATTTCTATTTTAATCTGAGTAAAAGCTCGAAGACGGGAAGCACAAAAACTTTTAATGTGCTGTTAAACGCTTCGTATTTAGGTAAGTATTATTTGCCTGGAACACAAGTTGAAGCGATGTATGATAATGACTATTTCGTAAGAACGAAAGGTCAGTGGATTGAAGTAAATAAATAAACAAATTTGTCATTCCGAAAACGGCTTTTTAAGCCAAAATATTTCTGATTTTTTTCGGAGTGACCAAACACATCTTAAAATTATGAAAACACATATAAGTATATTATTAGCGCTAGTAGCATTTAGCTATGCCGAAGCACAAGACATTCAATACGTTTCAGCCGAAAACGGCTTAGTTATTAGAGTAAAACCAAGCAGAGGTGCCAAACGCATTGGAATGCTTGACTATGGCACAGCATTGGAAATTACAGAACACACAAATTTACAATTAGACATTATGAATAATGGCGAAAAAATTTCGGGCGAATGGGTGAAAGTTAGAGGTATGGATGCTTACGAATCCTTTGAGGAAGGTTATGTTTTTAATGGTTTCTTAACAGAAGAAAAGCTTAAAAAGCGCTTTAAAGCAAGTTTTGAAGAATTTACAGTAAGTATTGATGATATTTCCGAAAAAACACCAAAAGAAGCCTTTGGAAACCCAGATAAAATCCTTTCTTTTAAGCTAAACTTAGATGAATCCTTAGAAGGTAAAACGATTAAAGTGAAGCATCATCAAGAGTTTAGAACCATAGAAGTGTTTCAAAAACATGAAAATAGCATCGCTATTTCAGATGACAAATCGCATTGCGATCTAATTGATTGGCAACATTATTATTCCAGTTGGAAGCCCTTAAAAACGATTTCTAGAAATCATAAATTTAAAGCACGCGCCATTTCAGAAAAAGAAGCTCTTAAATTTATAGATGTTGATATTGAAACACTAAAATCAGTTGTAAATGAAACTTGTGGTGCTTCTTGGAGTGCATCTATAAAAGACGTAAAATCAGTTAAAGACTATCCAACAAGCATTATTACCAGTAAAGTACTTTTACGTATTATAATGACAGATATTGATGGTTATAAAACTGAGAAGATAATTATCTTTGAAATTCCTATGAGTTGTCAAACTAAAGTAAATTCTTATGCAAAACTTTAAACCATACTACGCAGTAATATTTACCTCAACACAAACAAAACAGACTGAAGGCTATAATGAAATGGCTCAAAAAATGGAAGCATTAGCCAAACAAGAAGAAGGTTTTATTAGCATAGATAGTGCGCGTGAAGAAGTAGGTATTACTGTGAGTTATTGGAAAAATTTAGATGCTATAAAAAAATGGAAGCAAAATTCTGAGCACTTACTGGCACAACAAAAAGGACGGCAAAATTGGTACAGCTGGTATAATGTAAGAATTTGTAGGGTTGAACATGAGTATGAATTTAAAAGTTGAAGCGAGTTTTTGTACATATTAAAAAGCATAAATTTAAGTCAGTAGTGATTTTAATATTACTGACTGCATATTACTTTTGCTTGCCCAAACAATTATTTACAAGCCCAACAGCCACCGTAATTGAAAGCAGTAAAGGAAAACTGTTAGGCGCTTATATTGCAAAAGATGGACAATGGCGCTTCCCATATAATGATAGTATTCCTGAGAAATTTAAACAATGTATTGTTCTTTTTGAAGACGAATACTTTTATAAACATCCTGGTTTTAATCCTATTTCCATTTTTAAAGCATTAAAAGAGAACATCAGTTCTGGAACTGTTAAACGAGGAGGGAGTACGCTTACGCAACAAACTATTAGACTATCACGAAGGGGAAAGGCAAGAAACTATATCGAAAAATTTAAAGAAATTATTCTTGCAACGCGATTAGAATTTAGATATAGTAAAGATAAAATTCTAGCTTTTTATACTAGTAATGCGCCTTTTGGAGGAAACGTTGTTGGTCTTGATGCGGCTTCATGGCGTTATTTTAATAGAAATGCAAACCATTTATCTTGGGCAGAAAGTGCTACACTAGCAGTTTTACCTAATGCCCCAAGCTTAATCTATCCAGGGAAAAACCAAGAGCAATTATTAAAAAAACGAAACAAGCTCTTAAAAAAACTACTTGACAAAGAGGTTATCGATTCACTTACTTATAAGCTTTCAATTATTGAAAATTTGCCTCAAAAACCTTATCCTTTACCTCAAATTGCTCCTCATTTATTGCAAAAAGTAGCACAAACACATTATGGACAACGTGTAAAAACCTCCGTGAAAAAAGATTTACAAGAACAAACCAATGATATTGTTAAAAACCATTACAATCAACTACGTCAAAACGAAATTCACAATATTGCGGTATTAATTTTAGATGTTAATACTCGAGAAGTGTTATCATATGTTGGCAATGCTCCGACAGATAAAACGCATCAAAAAAATGTTGATGTTATTAATAAACCGAGAAGCACAGGAAGTATTTTAAAACCATTTTTATATGCTGCCATGTTAGATTCTGGTGAGTTACTCCCAAATACTTTGGTGCCAGATGTACCAACACAATTTGCAAGTTATAATCCGCAAAATTATAATAAAGATTTTGATGGTGCAGTTACTGCAAAACGAGCATTATCGCGGTCTTTGAATGTGCCTTCGGTTAGGTTGTTGCAGCAATTTGGTTTAGATAGATTTTATCATTACCTAAAACAGTTGCAATTAAGAGACCTAAAGTACAATGCCAATCACTATGGCTTATCGCTTATCCTTGGAGGTGCCGAAAGTAATCTTTGGGATTTGTGTAAAAGCTATGCTGCCATGGCATCAACACTAAATCATTTTGATGATAATTCAAGTCAATATTTCTCTAATGAATTTACAGAACCAACCTACTTAGCTGATTCTGAAATTGACTTTGGGAAATTATCTAACGAAAGACCCGTTTTTGATGCTGCTTCTATATACCTAACCTTTGAAAGTATGAAAGAAGTTAACAGACCTGAAGGAAATGAAAATTGGCAGTTCTTTGATTCCTCCAAACAAATAGCTTGGAAAACAGGAACAAGCTTTGGCTTTAGAGATGCTTGGGCAATTGGTGCAACAAAAAATTATGTGGTTGGTGTTTGGGTAGGTAATGCCGATGGCGAGGGACGACCAGGATTAGTTGGTGTACAAACTGCTGCTCCAATTTTGTTTGATGTGTTTGATGTGTTACCAAATAGTGATTGGTTCTCAAAACCCTTTGATGAAATGCTGGAGATAAACATTTGTACAAAAAGCGGCTATCGTGCATCGGCAGTTTGCGAAGAAACCACTAAACAATTTGTGCAATTAAGCGGATTAAAAACAAAGCCTTGTCCCTACCATATACTAGTACATTTAGATATTAATGGAGAATATCAAGTAAATTCGTCTTGTGAGTCTTTAAGCAACATCACTAATAAGTCGTGGTTTGTTTTACCTCCTTTAATGGAACATTATTATAAAACTAAGAATCCGTTTTATAAACCCTTGCCTCCATTTAGAACTGATTGTTTAGGAGAAGGAAACATAACCATGCAATTTATTTATCCCAAAGCATCCGGACAATTTTTCTTGCCTAAAGATTTCGATGGTAACACTAATGCGCTCATTTTAAAAATTGCACATTCTAAGCCTGAAACAACTGTATTCTGGTATGTAGATAAAACCTTTATAGGAAGCACTAAGACTATTCACGATATGGCCATTTTGCCAAAAACAGGAAAACACCTAATTACTGTAGTAGATGAATTAGGTAATGAAGTTAATCGAAGAATAGAGATTTTGGAATAGTTAGTTTTTTATAACTGCTTTTAGAATACTATGGTCTGATTTAAAAGTATTAATTTTCTCTACTGTTAATATTTCCAAATCCTTAGAAGCCCAAATATGATCTAATGAAAGTAAAGGGATATTCCATGGCCATGTTTCTCTAAACCCATTCCCTTTTTCGGAAAAGGCATTATTAAAATTATCTTTGAAATCTTTAAAATGAACAGATTCAAAAGGTGTGTTAAAATCTCCTAGAATAAGCGTTTTTTTGCTTTTATCTATATTAGAAAAAAGAAAATCTAACTCCTTCTTCCTAAAATTAAACATGCTTCCTGACAAATCTATAGCGTAAAAATTAAAGCCTCTAACTTTGAAATTTATTATCGTAGAATTATTTTCAGAGTTTATTTTATTTTTGACAGTTATTGGTGTTTTTGAAAAAATCCCTATTTCTTCTTTAGAAAGAAAAAAATAATTGTCACCATATTTTGATTTAACCTTTTTAATATCTTTTTCTCCACATTCTACTAAAATAAGAATGTCAGGAATGCTTTTTATCTCATTAAATGCGTCTTCAAAATTTCTGTCACGAGATGCATTCCATAAAACTATCTCAATATGGCTTTCATTTATATTTGTCTCATTGTGTTTATAGCTTCTACTAATCCATATAACTGTTAATATTAACACTAACACAATAATTTTTTTTGTGTGCTTCTTTATAAAAATCAATAATCCTATAATTAATAAGATTATTATTGGGAGAGGAAATGTGTAAAAAATAAATGAAGACCAATAAAACTGGTCTTTAATAGTAAAGTTTATAACAATACTAAGTAAAACCACTATTATGTAAACTCTCTTAAAATAGTACAAATTTTATGTTTTAATTATTCCTATTGTCTACTGTCTTTTTCCTTATTTCCAAGTATTAAAAGGGTGCTTACTTAATTGCGAATTATAATACTTTATATCTCCGGTAACTTCTTGCCCTAACCATTTTGGTTTTACTAATGTTTCGGTCTCAGAATTTAATTCAACTTCAGCAATTATTAATCCTCTATTGTTTCCAAAAAATTCATCCACTTCAAAAATGTGTTTTCCAACCTTTATTTCGTACCGTATTTTATCAATGATGCCTTTTTCGCAGAGTTTTAAAAGTGCTTCTGCATCTGTTTTTGAAATCTCTTTTTCCCATTCAAAACGTGATAATCCACCTGTAGAAGACAATCCTTTTACGGTTATAAACCCTTTATCTCCTTTTAACCTCACTCTTACAGTACGCTCTTTATCCGTATTTAAAAACCCTTGAATAATCTTAGTTTTTTTAAAGGCTTCATCTTTAAAAGCGTTTGAGTTTACTAGAAATTTGCGTTCTATTTCTATCATAACATTTCCCATGAAAATGGAAATCTTTTTATTGTTATTAAATCTTGCTACAACTTATCAATTTATTCTGAAACAAACTCCAACGGAAATCTTTTTTAATTTGTTCTCCGAAAATAAGGATTTACTATTGATTTTGTTTAATTCTCGTAAATTGAGATTCCTGCCTTCGCAGGAATTCATAAATTTACAGTATGTCTGACGATTTACCAATACGAAAAATTATTCATGTAGATATGGATGCCTTTTACGCCTCTGTAGAACAAATGGATAATCCTAAACTTAAAGGAAAACCGTTAGCTGTAGGTGGTGGAGGGAAACGTGGGGTTATTAGTGCGGCGAGTTATGAGGCTCGAAAATATGGTGTAAAAAGCGCAATGGCTGGGGATTTAGCTATAAAATTATGCCCCCAACTTATTTTTGTGCATCCACGTTTTGATAGATATAATGAGATTTCTAAACAAGTACGCAAAATATTTTTTGACTATACTGATTTGGTTGAACCCCTTTCTTTAGACGAAGCGTATCTTGATGTAACCAAAAACAAAAAGGGGAATCCTAGCGCATCACTAATTGCAAAAGATATTAGACAGCGCATTTTTAACGAGGTAGGTTTAACGGCTTCTGCGGGTATCTCTATTAATAAATTCATAGCCAAAGTAGCAAGTGATTACAATAAACCAAATGGCCAAAAAACTGTAAATCCTGAAGAAGTTGTCGGGTTTTTAGAACAACTTGATATTCGAAAATTCTATGGTATTGGTAAAGTTACTGCTGAGAAAATGTATCAAAAAGGCATTTTTACAGGGAGCGATTTAAAATCCAAAAGCTTAGATTTTTTAGAATCTAATTTTGGGAAATCTGGTAAATACTACTACTATGTTGTTAGGGGCGTTCATAATAGTCCCGTAAAAACAAATCGTATTCGGAAATCGCTTGCGGCTGAGCGTACGTTTTACGATAATTTGACAAGCGAAATATTTATGCTTGAGAAATTAGATCAAATTGCGCAGGAAGTTTCTAAACGATTATCCAAAAGTAAAGTAGCTGGTAGAACCATTACACTTAAAATAAAATACAGTGATTTTACTTTGCAAACGCGCAGTAAAACCTTGCCTTATTTTGTGAGTGATAATGCTATAATACTTGAAACCGCAAAGGATTTGTTGTATCAGGAAAAATTGGATAATTCAGTGCGCTTATTGGGTATTTCGCTATCCAATTTAAATACTGAATCAACCTACGCTAAAGCTTCGGTTGACAAAAGAAAAAGTGTGAACGTACAATTAAAGTTTGAGTTTTAATGTATCTGCTTTGTTGACTTTATAGGAAAAACAGCTAAATTCGTTTAATCGTTTGTATAAGAATTGAAACCCTGATTAGCTTAATATTGGTAGTAACCTGAAGAAATTGCATAAATGATACCGACAATAAAAAAAACATTTAAAATATTAGCACTATTTATTTTCGTTGGCTATTTAGCAAGTTGTCGTAAAACTGATATTGAAGTGACACCTATACAAGAAGGACTGTTTACGGAAAATATTACTATTAACGGTATCATTAGAAGATATGCAATATATATACCTGAAGGATTGGGAGAATCTTCTTATCCATTAATATTTGAATTACACGGTGGAGGAGTATATATTGAAGATATGACTGGAGCAAGCGGATTCAAAACGCCATATAAATTATGGATGAGCAAGGCAGATTCTGAAAAATTTATTGTCATTTTTCCAGAAGGACTAAATGGTACATATGGCAAACCAACTTGGAATGATTGTAGAGCAAATTCAATGGTTAGTTCTACGGCTAATGATGTTAATTTCATCTCAAAACTAATTGACAAAATATCTGCTTCATATAACATTAATGTTAATAGAATCTATGCGTCTGGAACTTCTAACGGAGGGATTATGGCATTAAGACTTGCAGTAGAATTATCTGACAGAATTGCAGCAGTAGCAGCAACAGTATCTGCAATGGCAGACAGTTCAGAGTGTGGACAACCCATTAATCCTATTTCAGTTTTATTTATGAACGGTACTGATGACAATAATTTACCCTATAATGGTGGAACGATAGGAAATCCTCCTAATCCAAACCACGGAACTGTTTTCTCAACAGAAACTTCTGTAAATATATGGACTACTTTTAATCAAACAGATAC
>UOEB01000091.1_pt1 | contig 14459 bp, 11 predicted proteins | sample 1989961 | NCBI WGS metagenome assembly UOEB01 (sample SAMEA4712198, study PRJEB27164) | hydrothermal vent metagenome | biome: marine basaltic hydrothermal vent biome; feature: marine hydrothermal vent; material: mineral | place: Pacific Ocean | collected 2011-06-14/2011-07-23 | depth 1691 m | reverse complement strand
TCTTTTTTAAAAGGATTACTTATTTTAAATTTATTTCTTCCGTATCTTATATGGAAATATGTAGTGCAGCCCAAAATAAAAGAACCAGAGTTTATCGCTACGTTTAGGTTTGCTGTAGCCATTACTCTGGTTCCTATATATCTGTTAATGTTGGTGTTTGTTTTAAGTATTTTGTTTAGCTTAAAATTGGCATTGCTTTACGTTTTTAGTGTGTTATTATTGTCTCTTCTTGCAATAAAATTATAATTCTTCTCTAAAGAAAATAGCATTCATCAGCAATTTATTGGTGCCATACCAAAATGCTCTAAAGTTGGTGTTATCGGTAAATGCGACAACCTTTCCTTTGCCTAATCTCTTAATTTGTAAAGGAACTGTATTGCCAATACTATCAAGATTTCTTTTAGAAATATAGCCACTCAATATTGGGCGTTTTGTATATTGTATAGGGTTATTATAACTATTTTTGTCTGGCTTCATAAAAAGTGTTGTGTTTCTAAAAAGCGCAATTTTGTTGTTCTTGTAGCCGAAATTAATAGGGTGAGAGCGATCTATTTTAGCTTCAAAAATAGCACCTCCAATAACTTGAGCGCCATTATAATCGCCGCGTTGTTCAAAAGAAATGCCTTTTGCAGTACGTTCCATTTTTTTGAATTCTAGTTTTGCCAATTCGTTTTTCTTTATCCAATTTAAAGCACTTCTATACGCAATTAAAGTACCTCCATTTTGAACCCAAGATTTTAATTTTTTGGTATTTTCTTCATTTAAACCCGAACCTCTAAACCCAGCTGCTGGAATAATAATAGTATTGTATCTGCTTAAATCTGCACGACTAATACTTTTGGTATCCAATTTGGTTACAGTAATATCGTAACGTGTATCAAACAAATGCCAAATTTCTCCTGCATCATAAGGCGAAATACCATCTCCAACTAGTAATGCGATTTTTGGTTTTTGTAAAGCTCTAAATTGATTACTTCCTAAATCAATACCTTGCGTTAAACCTGTTGAAAGTGCATCAATTTGTACATGACTATCTTTAGCTAATTCGCTTAAATAATTGTACAAACCTCCTGCATCTAACTTTTGATTTTGAACAGGGATCAGGATTGTTCCATAATCGTATTGCTTTCCGTTTAAGCTAAATGGTTTCATACCAACTTTAGCACGTAAGCCTTTACTTAATATTTTGTTTAAAACCTTAGGCGTGTAATATTCATGCCACTCCATAACGTATGCATAATTACTACGCCCAGAAACGGTTCCTTCTTTAAACTGTAAATCGGTGACTTCGGCTCCAGCATTATTGGTAGATACACCTTCGGCATAATCTACATTAAATGCTAATGGAAATGTCCATGCCGAAATATCATAAAACAAACTATCTTGAAATTTGGTGCGTTTTTCGAACATGGCGTTTATTAAGCGTGTGTTCTTCTGATTTTTAGGTACAAAATAACTGTATCCTTTTTTAAAGTGTTTACCTTGGGTAGTGAAATCTTGTTTTATTTCATTAAATATAATGTGTTGACGTTTTAATATTTCTGCCAAATGATAGGTTTTAGCGGCATCTTTTTCATCGCCAAAAACAATCCCTTTGCCGTTTTCTTTAGCAGCTTCAGTTCTAGCATTTTTAAAGAAATTATGTTGATATTTTAAAATCTCTTCACGCATGTTTTTTGCAGCATCTAAAGTAGATAAGGCAGCTGTAAATTGATTGCGGATTGTAAATGGAAAGGTTAAAATACCATTGTCACTTTCTTGAATGTGACCACGAGAACTCGCTTGCTCGAATAAAATACCAATACCACCATTTATATCTGGAAATGTTGAACCTTTACCATAGTAAAAGTCGTCATAGCTCTCTTCAGTATAATACAACGAGCCAATTTTATTAAAGGCTTTGGCATGAAAATTACCAATACTTTTAGTAAGCTGTTGATTTAACTTAGGCGTTAAAGGATGCGTTCTTGATTGGATTCCTGGTTGAAAGAAGAAGGTTGCATTGGTTCCCATTTCATGGTGATCGGTCAAAATATTTGGTAACCACTTATGAAATGTTGCAATTCTTGCTCTGGATTCTGGAAGTTGTACAGGTAACCAATCTCGGTTCATATCAAACCAATAATGGTTGGTTCTCCCACCAGGCCAAACCTCGCTATATTCTCTGTCGTTTGGATCTGGGTTGAGGTTGATACTCTTATTTGTATTTGCCCAATATGCAAAACGTTGCAAGCCATCAGGATTAAATGAGGGATCAAATAATATCACTGTATTGTTTAATAATTCAGTAATATAATCGCCTTGAGCAGCAGCTAAATAATAGGCGGCTAAAAGACCTGCATTAGCACCACTTGGTTCGTTACCATGAATAGAAAATCCTTGATATACCACTATTGGCATATTTGCAGTATTTACTGAATTGCTTTCGGTAGCTGCAATATGTGCTTCACGAATGGCATCAATATTTTGATGATTTTGAGGAGACGTAATGGTTAACAATAAAACGGGTCTGCCTTCAAAGGTTTTGCCTCTACTTTTAATAGTAATTCTATCTGAAGCTTTTGCAAGCGCATACATGTATTGCACTAACTTATCATGTGTGACATGCCATTCGCCAACTTGATATCCTATAATACTTTCTGGAGTTGGTATATTTTGGTTGTAAGTTATATTTTGAGGTAAGTAATACGATAAATCAATTTTGTTTTGAGCTTGTGTAAATACACAAAATAAAAGGCTTAGGAAGAATAGTTTTTTCATTGTAATGATGGGTTAGAATATAGAAGTGTTAGTTAGAGCATAAATATAAAAAAACCGTTACGATAAAGTAACGGTTTTATATATTTTAAGAATTTATTAAGACTATATATCTTCAAAATTTACATCAGTGAAACTTTCTGAAGATTTTGGAGTTTCTTCAGATGTGGTTTCAGTATTAGTATATTCTTCTCTTTTAAAATCTTTTTGATGGCGTTCGCTAATCACTTCTTCACCTTTTTCATCAATAATATAGTCAGTCATTTCTGCTAGAATACTATTGAATTCTGAAAAATCTTCTTTGTATAAATAGATTTTGTGTTTTTTATAATGAAACGACCCATCGTCGTTGGTAAATTTTTTGCTTTCGGTTATAGTAAGATAATAATCACCAGCTTTGGTAGCTCTTACATCAAAAAAATAAGTGCGTCTTCCAGCTCTTAAAACTTTAGAAAATATTTCTTCTTTCTCCATCATATCATTATTACCCATAGTCGTGTTATTAAGTTTTATTTTTAAATTTTTACTGATTCAAAAATCTAAAAAAAATATATAGCAACCAACTAATTATGATATTTCTTTTTATCAATTTTAATTTTGATGCTTAATTGTGCGTAAATATTGGTTTTTAAAACATTAGTAAAAAATAGATTGTTAATTTAGTTAGGATCTATTTTAGATGTTTCGGAAAGTTGCTTTAAATAGAGCTCTTTGTAGTAACCATCTGTGGTTAAGAGTTGTTCATGAGTGCCTTCTTGAATCACTTTACCATCGTCTAACACAATTATTTTATCAGCATTTTTAGCCGAAGATATTCTATGACTTACAATGATGGTTGTTTTATCTTTAGAAACAGTATTTAAATTATTAAGTATTTTTTCTTCGGTTTCAGTATCTACAGCAGATAAACAATCGTCAAGTAGTAAAATTTTTGGATGTTTAATTATAGCTCTTGCTATAGAGATACGTTGTTTTTGTCCTCCAGAAAGAGTGACACCACGTTCACCTAAAATGGTATCGTAGCCATTTGCAAACTTCATTATATTTTTGTGTACCACAGCATCTTTAGCGGCCTGAATCACATCTTCATCTGTAGCATTTACAGAGCCAAATTTAATATTGTTCTTTATAGTATCTGAAAATAAAAAAGCGTCTTGAGGTACAAAGCCTATACTATTTCGCAAACTGTTAAGATTTACTTCTTTTATAGGCGTGTCATCTATGGTAATGATACCGCTATTAACATCGTATAGTCTGCCAATTAGGTCTAATATAGTTGATTTTCCAGAGCCAGTTTTCCCAATTATTGCTAGTGTTTCACCTTCTTTAATATTAAAACTTAATCCTTTTAATGCTCTAATATTTGTGTCGTCATAAGTAAAATATACATTTTCAAATTTTATACTTCCTTTAATTTCAGTTGGAGTGTTTACTGTGTTTTTAATTTCGGGTTCTTCTTTTAAAAATTCATTGATACGTTTTTGAGATGCTTCGGCTTCTTGAGTAATGGAGGTTACCCAGCCTAAAGCTGCAACTGGCCACGTGAGCATATTTACATAGATAATAAACTCGGCAATAGTTCCAAAATGTTCTATTTTACCGTTTATATATTGTAACCCGCCAACATAGATTACCAATAAATTACTAGCACCTATAAGTAAAATCATTAATGGAAAAAAAAGTGCTTGTACTTTTGTTAAATCTATATGTTTTTGCCGGCTTTCGGTTGATAATGCTTCAAAAGCAGCATTGGTTTGTTGTTCTATTCCGTTAGCTTTAATTACTGATATTCCGCTAAAAGACTCTTGGGTGAACGCTGATAATTTTGATAAATATACTTGTACAATAGTACTGCGTTTATGTATTACTTTGCTCAATGTGTAAATTGTAAACGATAAAACAGGTAACGGAATAATAGTATACAAAGCCAATGTTGGCGCACGATTAAACATGTAGATTAGCGCAATAACAAATAGTGTAACGGTATCTATACTATACATAATTGCAGGGCCTGTGTACATGCGTACTTTACTGATATCTTCACTAATACGATTCATTAAATCTCCAGTCCTGTTTTTTTTGTAGAAGTTGAGCGACAAGCGCTGGTATTGTTGATAGACTTCATTTTTTAAATCAAACTCAATGTATCGTGAAACGTTAATAATAGTCTGACGTTTTAAGAATGTAAACAATCCTGCAATAAGTGCAGCACCGATAAGATATATAACATTCATTGCTAAATCTGCTTTAAAGGTTGTATCAATGTCACCTTCTAATTTAGCAACAATAACGTTAATAGATTGACCAATTAAACGTGGCGTAAACAACGCAAAAATTTTAGCAAGAATAGTAATTGCTATGCCTATTAAAAGCTTAGACCTATACTTTTTAAAATATTTATTAAGGTGCTGTAATTCTTTCATTTACAATTTTTAAAAAACAATCGTTTATTGTAGATTTCGCGTTTTAAACCTGATTTTTTTGTATAAAATGTAATATTTGGTTATTTTTGCATGCTGTTATTAGAGATTATTCAAATAACAATAAACTAAACAAATACATTTTAAATGATTTCAGACGTCATTAACTTAAGCGAAATTAAAAAAGTTGATCCAGTATTTGGACAACTTTCTTTTGATAATCATGAACAAGTTGTGTTTTGCAACGACAAAGATACAGGATTAAAAGCAATAATAGGAATTCATAATACGGTTTTAGGACCAGCTCTTGGAGGTACTAGAATGTGGCAATATAATAATGAATGGGAAGCCTTAAACGATGCGTTAAGGTTATCAAGAGGTATGACCTTTAAAGCTGCCATTACAGGACTAAATCTTGGCGGTGGAAAAGCGGTTATTATTGGTGATTCTAAAACACAGAAAACACCAGAGTTAATGAAACGTTTTGGTGAGTTTGTACATTCTTTAAGCGGAAAGTATATTACTGCTGAAGATGTAGGTATGGAAACTGCTGATATGGATCTGGTGCGTGAAGTAACCCCTTATGTTACTGGTATTTCAGAAAGTAAAGGAGGTGCTGGTAATCCTTCACCTATAACAGCTTACGGTGTTTTTATGGGAATGAAGGCAGCAGCTAAATACAAGTTTGGAACAGATATTCTTGAAGATAGAAAAGTGTATGTGCAAGGTATAGGTCATGTTGGCGAAGCTTTGGTTGAGCATTTAGTAAATGAAGGGGCAAATGTTGTAATAGCAGATATTAATGAAGAACGCTTGCAAGATGTAAGTAAAAAATATGGCACTAGTATTTATAGAGGAGACGATATCTATAGCGAATCTATGGATATATATGCACCTTGTGCTTTAGGCGCAACTGTGAATGACGATACAGTGTACAAAATTAAGGCACAAGTTATTGCTGGAGCGGCAAACAACCAATTAGCTAACGAAGAAAGACACGGTCTTATTTTGCAAGAACGAGGTATTGTGTATGCCCCAGATTTCTTAATAAATGCAGGGGGAATAATTAATGTGTATGCAGAATTAGAAGGGTATGATAAGCAAGAAATTATTAGAAAGACTGAAAACATATACAATACAACCTTAGAAATATTAGAAAATGCTGATATTAATAGTATCACAACCAATCAAGCAGCTTTAAATATTGCTAAGGATAGAATTGAAACAAGAAAAAAAGAGAACTCAAAATAAGTTCTTTTTTAAAATAATACTATTTTTGCGGAGATTGTCTAAAAGCATACAAAATTGTCATTCTGAACTTGTTTCAGAATCTTAGTTACTATTGATTTTTATAGATCCTGAAATGAATTTAGGAAGACAGTAGAGTAGTTTATTGACTTTAAGACAGTCATCATTAGTGTGATTTATTAAAATATTCCTTTTTTTTAGGAATTAAAAATGTTCTTTAAAAGATGCTTAACAGAAGACATATTCGTATAAAAGTAATGCAAATCATATTTGCAATTAAATGTAATGAAAGCGATAACCTTAAAAAAGACGAACAGTTTTTGTTAGAAAGCATTGAGAATATGTATAGTTTATTTCTTTTAATGCTCTCCTTATTAATAGAAGTACAAGCAAAAGCTGAAGATTACCTAATTAAATCTCAACAAAAACATTTACCTACCTCTGAAGAAAAAAATCCAAATCGAAAATTTGTAAACAACGAGCTTTTAAATCTTTTAAAGCAAAATAATTTGCTTAAACAAGAATTTCAAGCTAGAAAAATAGATAATTGGAAGCTTGATGATGAATATGTAGATGTTATTTTCAGAGCTATTATTGAAAGTGAGCTTTATAAAGACTATATGGCAACAAAACTGTCTACTTTTAAAGAAGATAAGATATTTGTTATAGATATGTTTAAAGAGATTATTGCGCCAAACGAAAAGCTGTATGATTATTTTGAGGATAAAAACATTACTTGGCTTGACGACCTTCCCGTTATTAATACAGCAATAGTTAAATTGTTACGTAAATCTAATCCACAATCACTAGAAAGCCACTTTGTGCCTAAGTTATTTAAAGATATGGAAGACAAAGACTTTGCAGTTACCCTTTTGGAAAAAACCCTATCGAACGAATTAGCGTTTAGTAATGAAATTGAAGGTAAAACCGCAAATTGGGATAAAGATCGTATAGCTAACATTGATTTTGTATTGCTTCAAATGGCGATTTGCGAATTTCAAAAATTCCCATCAATCCCTGTAAAAGTAACTATAAACGAGTATTTAGAAATTGCAAAAGAGTACTCCACACCAAAAAGCAGCGTGTTTATTAATGGTATATTAGACAATTTAGCTAAGGAATATAGTGATAAAGGAACGTTAAATAAAGCGGGACGAGGATTGAAGTAATTTTTTTTTTATTACATTTATGCCCAAATAACCGAAAAACAAATAATTTAACCCAAATGTTTATCTTGAATAGACAATTAAAATTTAAGAACATGAAAAAAGTAATTTTAGGATTAAGTGCCTTATGTTTGGTGGCATTTACATCTTGTAAAGAAGATGCGACAAGCAAAGTAAAATCTGAAAATGTAACCCAAGCGGCTGAAAGAGATGCTGTTTCAGGAGATTTTCCAGCAATTACATTTGAAGAAACAGTACACGATTTTGGAGAAATTGAGAATGGAACTCCAGTAGAAACAGTGTTTTCCTACACAAATACTGGTAATGCACCATTAGTAATTACAGATATTAAAAGTACTTGTGGATGTACTGTACCTCAAGATTGGAGTAAAGAACCTTTAGCTCCAGGATCATCTGCTAATTTTACAGTTAAATTTAATGGTAAAGGTGCTAACAAAGTATCAAAAACTATTACGTTAACTGCTAATACAGAGAGTGGTAAAGAAGCTGTAAAGATTACAGCGTTTATTAAACCAGATCCTAATGCACCGCAAAAAGGAGCATCTATTCTTCAACAACCAGCACCTACTAAATCTAGTACACAACCTGGTCATGAAGGACATAACCATAATTAATCGTAGTTAATGGAAGGATTAGGTCAATATGCACCGTTTATTTTAATGTTTGTTGTTGTGTATTTCTTTATGATTGCACCACAAATGAAACGTGCAAAGAAAGAAAAAAAATTCGCTGCAGAATTAAAACGAGGAGATAGAGTAATAACTAAAAGTGGAATGCATGGTAAAGTATTGGAGCTAAATGATAAAGATAGTTCTTGTATTATTGAAACCTTAGCAGGAAAAATTAAGTTTGAACGCTCAGCCATTTCCATGGAAATGAGCATGAAGCTCAATGCGCCTCCAGCAGTGAAAAAATAACTATAAAAAGCAGCTCTTTGAGCTGCTTTTTTTATGATGTAAAAGAGAGAGTACTTCCTATAATAATCACAAATATGGTATAATTTGTCATTTCGACAAAGAGAAGTATGAACGACGAGAAATCTTTAGGTTCAACTAAGTTAAATCTTAAATTGAGATTCTTCTTCATTCTTCGTTCGGAATAACACTTTTAAATTTTAAACCAATGTCACATCGAGCGTAGTCGAGATATTTTTATCGCGTTTTTTATTTAGTCTTATACTGTACTCAAACAGATAAAAGTTTATTTAGTACGAGTTTGACGTAAAAAAAATTATAGTATTATAAGTCAAAAGTATAGTAATACTAATCATAAACTTGTCTTTCTCATGAAAACTGGAAACCATTTTATAAATTTATGATGGATTCCCACATTCACTTCGACAACACTTCGACTGCGCTCAGTGTGACATCTTAGTGTGACACGCGGGAATGACATGGTAACTTAAGACACTCTATTTTTATTTTTTACAAATTAACAATTTTTATTTTTTTGTTCACCAAGTTCCTGCGTAATCTATCATTTCTCCAGATTGCTGCTCAAGATAATCATATTTTAACTTTATTATTTGGCGCATATGCAAATAATCATGTGTTAACCAATTTGTTAAGAAGAATTTTGCGGTAAGCTTTCCTTTTTTTGGATGTTCGTAATAGTGTTCCCATTTAGGATTGTCAAGAGATTGTAGCCATTGAATTGATTGCGCTCTTTCCTCAATAAATTTGTTAAGCATAGTATGGTAATCTTGCTCAATATATTTTCGTTCTGTAACCCATTCAACAGGATTAAAAGTAGGAGGTGTTTGGTTGGGTTTCTCTAAAACCCATTGTGTTCTAAATTTAAAATCTTCACGTTCTTCATCGTATAAGTGGCAAACTATTTCTAACAAACTCCATTTAGTAGGATTCTGTTTCCACAAGTACATGTTTTTGTTTACATCGTTTAAAAGATTATAAAAAACAGTTTTATTTTCTTGAAGTTGTTCGATTAGAAAATTCATAAGTTTATTTGGAATATTTTTCAGCAGTTAACTCCACAATTTTACAAACCACTTGGGTCGCTTTCAAAATACTTTCCACAGGAACATACTCATAACGTCCATGAAAATTGTGTCCACCAGCAAAAATATTTGGACATGGTAATCCCATATAGCTCAACTGTGAGCCATCAGTTCCGCCTCTAATCGCTTTTATTAAAGGTGTAATGTTGAGTTGTTTCATGGCTTCTTCAGCAATATCAACAATATGTTTTACGGGTTCTACCTTTTCTTTCATATTGTAATATTGGTCTTTTATCTCAATTTCAATAACTGGCTTGCCGTATTTTGCATTCATATCGTCAGCAATCTTTTGAATCAATACTTTCCTAGCTTCAAATTTATCTCTATCATGATCTCGAATAATGTATTGCAATTTGGTTTCTTCTACTTTACCTTCTATAGCATATAAATGAAAAAAGCCTTCATAGCCTTCAGTTAGTTCAGGAGTTTCTCTTTTGGGTAGATTATTGATGAATTCGGTCGCGTAATACATAGAATTCACCATTTTTCCTTTGGCATAACCTGGATGTACAATTTTTCCGTTGACTTTAACCTTTGCTCCAGCAGCGTTGAAGTTTTCATATTCCAATTCACCAACCTGACTGCCATCCATAGTGTAAGCCCAATCGGCTCCAAACTTTTTTACATCAAATTTATGTGCGCCACGACCAATTTCTTCATCAGGTGTAAAGCCAACTTTAATCTCTCCATGTTTAATTTCAGGGTGGTTAATAAGGTATTCCATAGCACTCACAATCTCACAAATTCCTGCTTTATCATCAGCGCCAAGTAAGGTTGTGCCGTCAGTAGTAATTAAGGTTTGCCCTTTGTACATTAAAAGATCATCAAAATAAGAAGGTGAAAGCACAATATTTTCTTCGGCATTTAATATAATGTCTTCGCCATTATAATTCTCAATAATTTGAGGTTTTACATTGGCTCCAGTAAAATCTGGAGAAGTATCAAAATGAGAGATAAAACCAATGGTTGGCACCTCGTGCTCTACATTGCTCGGTAAAGTTGCCATGATGTAAGCATTATTATCTATGCTAACATTTTGCATGCCAATGGCTTTTAGTTCATCAATTAATTTATTAGCTAAATCCCATTGTTTTTGGGTACTTGGAGTGGTTTCACTATTTGGGTCACTTTCAGTATCAATAGTCACATAGCTTATAAAACGATTGATAATGTGCTGCGTATTTAACATATTTCTTTTGATTTTATTCAAAAATAGAGAACGATTTATAAAGAGACAAGCGATATAATGCTTTCTTTTTTATTGCATGAAATTAGTTTATTTTTGCACTCAAAATAGCCTTCATGTATAAATCGCTTATTCGTCCAATACTCTTTTGTTTTGATCCTGAAAAAGTGCATCATTTTACATTTTCATTTATAAAATTTATTTCAAAATTACCTTTAGTTCCTAATTTAATTAGGAGTATGTATCAAGTTAATGATAAAGCTTTAGAGCGTCATTTATTTGGGCTAACATTTAAAAATCCTGTAGGATTAGCTGCTGGATTTGACAAGAATGCAGTATTATATAACGAGCTAGCAAATTTTGGTTTTGGGTTTATTGAAATAGGAACTGTAACACCAAAGGCACAAGTTGGAAATCCGAAAAAGCGATTATTCAGATTGCAACAAGACCAAGGGATTATTAACCGAATGGGTTTTAATAACGAAGGGTTAGAAGCTGCGATTACACAATTAAAAAAGAATAAAGGACAACTCATTATTGGTGGCAACATAGGTAAGAATACTGATACCTCTCCAGAAAATTATACCAAAGATTATTTGGAATGTTTTACAGCTTTGCATCCTTATGTGGACTACTTTGTGTTGAATGTAAGTTGCCCAAATGTTGGAAGTCATGCCAAACTTAACGATAAAGATTATTTGGAAGAATTGATTCATGAAGTACAACAAGCAGATAAAAAGCTGTCAGGTCGAGCGCAGTCGAGACCTATTTTACTTAAAATTGCACCAGATTTAAACACCATTCAACTCGATGAAATTATTGAGCTTGTTGCAACTACCAAAATTGATGGAATTATAGCTTCTAATACGTCTGTGTCAAGAGCGGGTTTAAGCACTTCAAACAAAAAATTAGAAGCCATAGGAAACGGAGGTTTAAGTGGGAAACCGATTAAAGACAAAAGTACTCAAGTTATAAAATACTTAGCCGATAAGAGCAATAAAGCATTTCCAATTATTGGAGTAGGAGGTATTCATTCTCCTCAAGATGCACTTGAAAAGTTTGACGCTGGAGCAGATTTAGTTCAAATTTTTACAGGTTTTATTTATGAAGGTCCACAACTTGTTAAGGCTATTAATAAAGCTTTGCTGAAAAAGATATATTGAAAGATTATTTTTTGTTATCCCTTCTAAAAGCCTCATAAAAAAAATAGTACTTTTATCATTGTATTAAATCCTTGTAATGCCTGAACAAATTAAAATTATTGAATGTCCACGAGATGCCATGCAAGGCATAAAGACTTTTATTCCTACTGAGAGTAAAGTAAAATATATTCAATCATTGCTTCGTATTGGTTTTGATACTATAGATTTTGGAAGTTTTGTATCTCCAAAAGCTATTCCACAAATGGTTGATACCGCTGAGGTTTTAGCACAACTAAATTTATCAGAAACTACTAGTAAATTATTAGCAATTGTTGCCAATACACGTGGCGCAACTGATGCTTCAAAGTATAAAGAAATTGATTATTTGGGATATCCCTTTTCTATTTCTGAAAATTTTCAAATGCGTAATACCCACAAAACCATTGCACAATCTGTAGTGACACTTCAAGAAATATTAGAAGTAGCAGATAGGTCTAATAAACAAGTTGTGGTTTATATTTCTATGGGATTTGGCAATCCTTATGGTGACCCTTGGAACGTTGAAATTGTTGGCGAGTGGACAGAGCGTTTGAGCAACATGGGAGTTAAAATTCTTTCGCTAAGTGATACTATTGGTAGTTCTAATCCAGAAAACATCAACTATTTATTTTCTAATTTAATTCCGAGTTATCCTAGTATAGAGTTTGGAGCACATTTACACACGACACCTAATTCTTGGTTTGAAAAAGTAGATGCTGCATATAAAGCAGGCTGCAAACGTTTTGATGGTGCTATTCAAGGGTTTGGTGGTTGCCCTATGGCAAAAGATGAATTGACAGGAAATATGCCCACCGAAAAGTTATTATCTTATTTTACGTCTAAGAAATCAATTAATAATCTTAGTGCTTTAAATTTTGAAAGTGCTTATAATGAAGCTTCCAAGATTTTTAATACCTACCATTAAAAGTGTTATTATTCTTAAAGTTTAAATTCAAAGCCTCCAAAAATTCCAAATGGTAGACCAGGACGCAATCCTGCAGGAACTCTTGATACTGCATAAGTTGAATCTAAAAGGTTGACAAAATTCAAAGTTAAAGCAGTATTTTTATTAACTCTATATCTTCCTGATAAGTCAATAATAAAATTAGATGCTACTTTTTCATTTTCAGGAATTATACCACTACCTGCTTTTGTTCTAAATGCACCATTAAAACGACCGCTTAAACTAAGTTCAAAATCTTTATGCTCTAAAGAAAGTGTTGTATTAAATTGATGTTTAGCTATATAAGGTAATTGGTCTCCAATATTAACTTCTCCCCAAAGACTATCATCACTATCAAAACTATTTAAAAATTTGCTATTGGTAAAAGTATAAGCAAACGTTATTGGGAGTTTATAATTAGCATTGGTTTTTACAAGGTCGTAATTTAATAACATTTCAAAACCATTCACTCTCACTTCTCCTGCGTTAAACTGTTCCAAAGAACCCGTTCCGCCAGTTGCAGCGAGATCGCTTCCTAATAAATTACTGTATTGGTTGTTAAAAGCAATGATTTCTCCTCTTAAACCTTTGGTTGTAAATCGTGTTCCTAATTCAATGTTTACACTTTCTTCTGCTTTTTGTCCTTCCAAATTACTTGGTGGTGAAAAGCCTTTGTGTACACTAGCAAAAGTTGAAAAATCATTATTGATTTTATAATTAATTCCTATTCCTGGAATTAATACGCCTACTTTATTATTGCGTAATAAAAGATTACTGCCAGTTCTATTTACATCGTTTTTACCGTAATCTTTTCTTGCTAAATCTATATTTTCATAACGTAAGCCAGGAGTAATTGTGAGCTTATTGTATTTAAGTTTATACATTGCGAAAGCTGAAAACGCATTAGCACTACTAATTCTATTTGCATCTGTTCCTTGTGTACCTGGATTAGTTAAATTCATTATGCCATTGATAATGTTAAAACCGTCAAGCCATTGAAACCTATCTTCTTCGTCATAATGCATGCGTAAACCAATTTCAATATCATGGAAAGCATTTTTGCCATACCAATGATAGTCTAATTTTGTTTGTACACCTTTAGAGATATAGTTTCTATTATTTGCTTTTACTAATAAAGAGTTTGCATCAGAATTTGTTGTGCCATTTATCACATCAAAATAGTCGCTATATGTTAAAGGGTTTGTAAGAATTGAATTAATTCCAACTTTAGTACCATTAACAACCACATCATTTAGTTTATACCAATTTCTTGAAAAATTATTGTAATATCCTGTTGTAGTAATTCTAAAATCTTTTGTAATATTTAAAATATGTGTTGCTGTAAACTGTAAATGATCTGCTTTAAAATTATCTTTTTCCGAAGCAGCATATCTATCAAAAGGGTTACTTTTAAAATCAGCATCAGTTAAGCCTAAATACGTTTCATTTGCAACTTCATCAGAATATTGAAATTTGAATTCTATAGATTGGCTAAATCTTGGTTTAGGATTGGTGTTAAT
>UOEB01000302.1_pt1 | contig 14482 bp, 15 predicted proteins | sample 1989961 | NCBI WGS metagenome assembly UOEB01 (sample SAMEA4712198, study PRJEB27164) | hydrothermal vent metagenome | biome: marine basaltic hydrothermal vent biome; feature: marine hydrothermal vent; material: mineral | place: Pacific Ocean | collected 2011-06-14/2011-07-23 | depth 1691 m | reverse complement strand
ACAAAGAAACTACTATTGTGATTGTTAAATTTCTCATTTTAATTTCCTTTAACAAATTTGAATATTTGAATTCTAGAATTATAGCTATCTGCAACATAAATATAATTTTCATCGTCTATATATATACCTGAAGGCATCCAAAATTGACCTTTTCCTGTTCCTTGCTCTCCAAACTGATACAAGAATTTACCTGAAATATCAAATATTTGAACTGTATGAAATAATGCATCAGTAATATAAATATTCCCATAGGAATCAGTAGCAATACCTTTAGGTCTTGCGAAATAGCCTGTTGCATTTCCTGCTTCTCCAAATGTATAAAGCACCTCTCCTTGTGCATTAAATACTTGAATTCTAAAGTTCATAGCATCTACAACATATGCTTTATCTGATTTATCAATCCATATTGAAGTTGGAAAATTAAATTCTCCTGAGGCGTTGCCTCTTCTTCCAATTGTTTTAATTAGCTCTCCTTGCTCATTTAACACCACTATTCTATGTGCTCCTGTTTCAACAACCCAAATATTTTTTGAAACCAGTGAATACGCAATTCCTGTTGGTCGCTGTAATTCTATATTTTTATTAAAAACGGTTAATTCTTTTTGATTTTCATTAAATCTAAAAATTTTATTCTTGCGTGAATCTGTAAATAAAATCTCATTGTTAGAAACCTTACAAAAACCAACTAATGAAGCAAAATTTATCTTACTTTTTTTAAATGCTTTTGGTATTTTTTTATCGTTGTTATTAATTTGAAAAATTAAATTGCTACCCTGATCTAAAACCAAATAATAATCTGGACTAGTCTTTAAAATTGCAACTGGCTTAATAATTTGAGAGATTCTTTTTTTGCCAAAAACCAATCTAGCAAACCATCCTGATTTAGCTTTGTTTTTAGCTCCTTGGGCTTCTGGAAATTGACCCACCCATTGTATGGTATTATCTTTTTCAGCATAAGGTAACTCTTGGGAGTTGCCACTAATAAAAATGAAAAAAAGTAAAATACTTATTATGAACTTCATTTTTTTTATTACTTGGATTTATTATGTATGCATCATTAAAAAGCACATATAATAATGTAAATTTATAAATCTGCATTTGGAATAAATATGATATATATCAGGTTGTGTAAAAATCGTATGACAATCATTTTCAATCAATCACAAACTAATTCTCTTCTTAAGTTTCTTCTATTCTTCATTTTTAAACATGATAAAAATCATAGGTTATATAATATACGGAACATATTTTTATACAAAATTAAAAGAGCTAATAAAATATTTAAAAACTATAAACTTAATATTATGAAAAATTTAAAATTATTTAGTTTCTTAATAATAGCTTCGAGCCTATTATTTGTGCAATGTACAAGTGACCCAATCCCAGGACCTGCAGGTGCTGATGGTGTTGACGGTGTTGACGGTGTAAGTACTGGTCCAGGCACTAGTACAACAGAATTATTGGCTAAAAAAGTGTTTTTAGGACCACAAATTGATGGTATTATTGATGCCTCTTGGGAAAACGCTCAAGTTTTACAAGTTGTATCAGAAGTTCCAGAACCGGGTGATAATGTTTTTCAAGGTTATGTAGGACAAAAACATGATGTTGAAGTACGAGCTCAGTATGATAATGAATACATTTACTTCCTAGCACAATGGAAAGATGGCCAATTAAACTTAAACAGAGACACTTGGTATTATGAAGATGATGGAGATCCAGCTACAATTGACTGGCATCAAGAAAGTAATAAACCTGTTTTTGATGGCTCAGGCAACAAAACTAGAGAAGCATTTTATGAGGATAAATTTGCTATGCAATGGGATATTAATAACACAACTACAAATTGGAATTCACAAACATGTTTTGCAACTTGTCATACAGGTTTAGGCGCAGCTACTGGATACGCAAAACACTACACTATAGCTGCAGGTGAGCATACTGATATGTGGCATTGGAAATCCGTTAGAAACGGTATTTTTTATAATCAATTTGATGATAAAAATGTAACTGACACACCACAAGATGATGCACGTCACGGCGATGCTCATGTTGGTGGAGGCTATCATAACAATAAACAAACTTTAAGTGGTGTTACTGTGCCTAAATATTATATTCCAGGAAAAGAATATTATTATTGGATTACTGATTTAGATATTAATTCTAGTAATGCTAAATTGATAACTGCTGTAGACGTTGCAACTGGTATTTTAACTGATGAAGATGGCAATACTATTAATCCTTCAACAGAAATTCGTTATCAACGTGATGGTGAAACTACAGGAGCATTTGGTATGCCAAGTGTTTATTTAGAACCTTTTAATGGCAGTAGAGGTGATATTGAAGCCGCTAGCTCTTTTGAAGGAAATGGTTGGACTTTAGAATGGAAACGTAAATTAGATACTGGTAATGATGATGACGTTATTTTTGATCCTGTTCAAGAGTATCCATTTGGTTTAGGAGTTTTTGATAATGCAGCAATAGCACATGCTATTACAGCTTTCTTAAACTTAAAATTTGAGCAATAATAATTGTTTGAATAAGGATAGCAATTACCGAAATTGATAACTCAGTTTCCTAATTGATTTTGGTAATTGCTTTTTTTATACATTTTAAATATAAAATTATGAAAAAAATAACAAGAACATTAGGAGTCATAGCTTCATTTATTCTAATGCTTTCATTAACAAGTTGTTATTATGATGAAGTAATAGAGAATACGAATCCCCCTATTTTAGATGTTTCCTATGCAATTGATATACAACCCATTTGGAATCAATTTTGCGTTGCTTGCCATCCAACATTGGAACAACCAGACCTAACTGAAGGAAACTCATATAATGCATTAATTAGCATTCCTGGAGGCATAATTTCAGGCAATGCAGAAGGTAGTGAGTTGATGGAAATGCTAAGACATGATCCAAACAATCCTAATCCAATGCCGCCTTCAAGTCCAATGTCTGCAACAAACATTAACTTGATTGAGGCTTGGATTAATCAAGGGGCATTAAATAATTAATCTTTTAAGAAAATAGACATGAAAAATTTAAAAAAAATATTGATTGCTTTCTTAATAATTCCTTTAACAATATTTTCACAACAAAAGGAAAAAGATTCAATTATAGACAAACCACAGAGACCAGCGTTTGAAAGCTCAACAATAATAAACAATCAAACAAATGTGCTGTACACTAAAAATACTTTGGAAATACAAATGTCACATAGGTTCGGTTTAATTAATGGTGGTGAAAACGATTTGGCAGGATTTTGGGCGCCATCAAATATTAGAATTGGGTTATCATATGCAATTCATGAAAGAGTAACTATTGGATATGGAACAACTAAATTTGATCGGTTACAAGATTTTAACTTAAAAGTTGCATTACTAAGACAAACACGTTCAGATAAAATACCAGTTAGTATTACTTATTTCGGTAATGCCACTATTAATGCAAAGAAAAAAGAGAATTTTAATTTAAAACAAGATAGATACTCTTATTTCAATCAAATAATTATAGCTAGACGATTTAGTCCTAAATTTTCGTTACAAATTGCACCAAGTATTTCACACTATAATTTAGTAGAAACTTTTATGGAGAACGATAGAATTGCTGTTGCTGTTGGAGGGCGTTATAAAATTAGTTCAAATACATCAATTATGTTTGATTATAGTCAACCAATAACACAGTGGGATGATCCAGACAGACCAGATGTTGATTTCAATTTACCAGGAATTAGTCTAGGAGTAGAATTTGGAACCTCGGGTCATGCTTTTCAATTATTTATAACTAATTACAATGGTATTGTACCTCAAAAGAATTATATGTTTAATCAAAATGATTTCTTTAAAGGTGATTTCTTAATAGGGTTTAATATTACAAGATTGTATAATTTTTAATTCTATCGATAACTTAATAATTAAAAGCCGATTTTTTTAAATTAACAAATCGGCTTTTAAATTTAAATCTTAAAAAAATAAACAGAATGGAAGAATTAAACAATAATAAAAAACAAATCTCAAGAAGGAAAATCCTGCCAATCTTAGGAGGAGGTCTTCTAATTCCTTTATTTGGTTTTGGAAATGTTATTTCTGAAAAATCAACAGAATCTAGTAATGAAGAGTATAAAATATTATTACGAAAAGATGGAACTACTGTAAAAGTTAAAACCAGTACTTTAAAAAATTCTAAAGCAGTAAAGAAAAATATCTCTAATAATTCTTTTTATAACTGGCTAAAAAACAAATTTTAAACGCTATTAATTTATATCATTATGAGTGAAAATAAAGATAAAAATGGCTCTCGTAGAGATTTTATAAGCAAAGGTTTAAAACTCGGCTTATTAACTGCTATCGGAGGTGCTGCCGTTGCAAAATCCTTAGAAAGTGAGGAAATGGTTGAGTTAATGGATACCGATGGTAATTTAATTCAAGTACCTGTAACCAAAATCGAAGAACACTCTTCTTTAAAAGGAGATGATTATAACCCAAGAGAGGGATTTCCAAACAAAAAGTTTGTTATGGTTATAGATTTAGCACGTTGTAAAAACGCTAAACAATGTATTAAATCTTGTAACAAAAATCATTTTGTCACAGGTGATAATGCTTGGATTAAGGTTTATAAAATGCAAGATAACGAAGAGTCCTCTCCGTATTGGATGCCAAATCTTTGTCAACATTGCGATAAACCAGCTTGTGTTAAAGTTTGTCCTGTTGATGCTACTTTTAAGCGTAGAGATGGTATTGTTTTAATCGATAACGAACGTTGTATTGGCTGTCGTTTTTGTATGGCGGCTTGTCCATATTCAGTTAGAGTTTTTAACTGGAGCGAACCTGAGCAAGGTGAGATGACTGAAGTCACAATGACGATGGAACATGGCGATCAAATGGATCATAACGCTGGATATACTCCAGACTATGCAGGATTTCCAAGTGTTAGAGGAACTGTTGATAAATGTGATTTTTGTCCACATATGATCGATCAAAAATTATTACCTCACTGTGTATCAGCATGCCCAAATGGTGTTTATTTCTTTGGAGATTTATATGAAGACACTGTAACCAATGGTGATGAAACTTTTCAATTAAGCAAATTATTAAAAGATAACGCAGGTTATAGATTAATGGAGGATTTAGGTACAGCACCTAGTGTTTACTACTTGCCTCCAAAAGATAGACAAGTAGATTTTGAAGATGGATTAAAAAATTACACAGAGTTTGAATCTGTTGAAAAAACTAAAGAATCATGAAAAGTTTCGAAGAATTAACAAATGATTTAGCCCCAAGAAAATTCGGACTTTATGGTAAACTCTGGATTGGCTTTTTAGTAGTAATCATTTTAGCTGCAGTTTATGCGTATTACCTACAAGCTACAAAAGGTCTTGAAATTACAGGAATGCGCGACTATGCATTATGGGGAATCTATATTTCTAACTTTGTTTTTTTTGTTGCCATTAGTTTAGTAGGCTCTTTGGTTACCGCTATTTTAAGGCTTTCTGGAGTTAAATGGGCTACCCCTTTAACAAGAATCTCTGAGATTATTGCTGTAGCTGCAATTATAATGGGTGGTTTAACAATTATTATCGATATGGGTCGCCCTGAAAGAATCTATAATTTATTTCTACATGGCAGATTACAATCTCCTATTGTTTGGGATGTAATAGTAATATCTACCTATTTAGTTATTAGTCTTTTATTACTCTATTTCCCTTTGTTACCCGATTTACAAATCTTAAGAAGAAAATTTAAGGATAATAAAAAGCTTTCCAAATGGTATGGTAAATTTTCATTAAACTGGGATGGAAATTACTATCAAAGAAGTATCTACAAATGGTCTATAAGAACACTTTCTGTACTTATTATTCCAGTAGCATTTGGTATTCACACGGTAACTGCTTGGTTATTTGCCACAACATATAGACCAGGTTGGGATAGTTCTAATTTTGGTCCTTACTTTATTGCAGGTGCTTTCGTTGCGGGTGCTGGAGGTGTTATTAGTTTAATGTATGTGCTACGAAGAACGCATAATTTAAAAGACTATATCACTGATTTTCATTTTGATAAAATGGGGAAACTATTGGTGTTGCTATGCTTAATCTATTTATATTTTAATGTCAATGAATACTTGGTTCCTGCATATAAAACTACCGAAAAAGAAGCGGCCCACTTAAACGCATTATTTTTTGGAGAGGAAGCATTATTATTCTGGACAGTAATTATAGGCGGATTGATATTGCCTGTAATCTTTTTGTTATTTAAAAGAATGCGTAAACCATTCCCTCTATTCATTATTGGATTAGTTGTAGTTATTGGAGCTTGGTGGAAGCGTTTCATTATTGTTACACCAACTCTATTACATCCATTTTTACCAATTCAAGGTGTGCCAGAATCATGGCACCATTATCGTCCAACACATTTAGAATGGTTAATAACATGGGGAACCCTAGCAGGAGCTATGCTTATTGTTACCCTTTTGGTAAGATACGTGCCTATAATTCCTATACACGAAACAGCTGAGGAAAATAATATTATTGAACCTAGAAATACTGATAACAATGAAAAATAATAAAATTAAAAATAGTATAACGCTACTGTTGTGCTTTGTGTTTATTGCCTTTTCAAATACATTAGTAAACGCACAAACAAAAAAGCAAAAGGCAAGAGTATCAGTAACTTTTAATAAGGAAGAAAATCTTAATTTTTTAAAGATATCAGGCAAATATAAAGAAGGGAAAAAATATAAACCTGCTGAAGGGCTAAATTTAGAGGTCTACCAAGTTTTTAAAAACGATAGTTTAGTGTTTTTAACAAATGTCGCTCTTAATAAAAAAGGAGTTGCTATAGTAGATATATCCAAAGCGCTTCAGAATAATTTGGAGGAATATAACTTTAAAGTAACTCATAAAGCTTCTGAAAAATTTAAAAAAGTTTCAAAAACTATAAGTTTTCAAATCGCAAACTTAAACGCTTCATTGAAAACAGAAGGTGAAAAATATTTTATTGTCGCCAAACTAACAAATGCAAAAAATGAACCCATTGAAGGTGCCGAATTAAAAGTACAATTACAACGCTACTTTTCGCCATTAGCTGTTGGTAAAGGCATATATTTTACAAATGAAAATGGTATAATTAATGTCCCTATTACAGAAATAATGCCAGGGCTTGAAGGCAAATTAAATTATGAAGTTATTTTAGAAGATAGCGACGATTATGGTACTATTATAGACCTTGTCGAAACTACCATTGGAGAACCAATAGTAGATCAATCTACTTTTGATGAACGCACCATGTGGTCACCACCAGCAAAAGCGCCATGGTTTACTCTCATTATACCAAATATACTTATCGTAGGTATTTGGGGCTATTTAGTAGTACTAGTCTTTAATTTATATAGAATCTCTAAGCACAAAAGTTCGTGACTATAATAAATATCAAACTTTTAATAGAGATTTATAAAAATATAGTATCTTTGCGCTCTCATTAATAATCGAGGTCGAGAACCTCACTAATTAATTAATATGGCAGTTAAATTAAGACTACAAAGACACGGTAAAAAAGGGAAACCATTTTACTGGATTGTTGCAGCAGATGCAAGAGCAAAAAGAGACGGTAAATTCCTTGAAAAACTAGGAACTTACAATCCAAATGTAAACCCAGCGATTATAGATTTAAATGTAGATGGCACAGTAAAATGGCTTCAAAATGGAGCACAACCTACTGATACAGCAAGAGCAATTCTATCTTACAAAGGTGTTTTATTAAAAAACCATTTAGCAGGTGGCGTAAAAAAAGGCGCTTTAACTGAAGAGCAAGCCGAAAAGAAATTTCAAGCTTGGTTAGATGAAAAAGCAGCAAAAGTGGATGCTAAAAAAGACGGTTTAACGAAAGCTCAAGCTCAAGCTGATGCAAAAACTTTGGAAGCTGAAAAAGCAGTAAACGAAGCAAGAACAATAGTTGAAGAAGAAGTTGTTGAAGTTGAAGAAACTAAAACTGAAGAAGTTTCTGAAGATGTACAAACGGCAGAAGCTACTGAAGAAGTCGCAGCAGCAGGAGAAATTGCTGAAGAAGCTAAAACTGAAGAAGAAGCAGCAACGGAAGATGTAAAAGCTTCAAACGAAGAAGAGTAAAAAATATTAATTTTTTTATACTTTTAAACCTGATAGTTTTTCTATCAGGTTTTTTTGTAAATTGATGTCACATCGAGCGCAGTCGAGATATTATTAACTAACAGTCTCTATAGTTCTCGACTGGACTCGAACCGACAAATTAGATTATGACAATTGACGATTGTTTTTACTTAGGGAAAATTGTAAGGAAATATAGTTTTAAAGGGGAACTCCTCATAAAGCTCGATACCGATCAACCCGAAATATACGAGCATTTAGATGCTGTTTTTATTTTTGTTCGTAATTCTTTAATCCCCTTTTTTATTGAACAGTCTCAACTTCATAAATCTGATTTGCTACGTGTAAAATTTGAAGAAGTAACTACTGAAGAAGATGCTGATGCATTACTAAAAAGCGATGTGTATTTACCACTAGATTTATTACCAAAATTAGAGGGAAATAAATTCTATTTTCATGAAGTTATTGGATTCACAATTATTGATAACAATTTTGGAACTGTAGGAGTAATCAAAGGTATAAATGACAATACCTCACAAGCATTATTTGAAATTGACCGAGAAGGTGTTGAGATTTTAATTCCTATGAATGATGAAATTATAAAAGAAGTAGATAGAGAGAATAAAACTATTGTTGTTGAAACTCCTCCTGGTTTAATCGATCTTTATTTAGAGTAGTTTTGTCATTCCTGCGAAGGCAGGAATCCACAAATTAAAACATATGTTCAATTCAAAATAGATTCCTGCCTTCGCAGGAATGACAGACAAAATGAGTAACCCTTTTGTTTTCAAACAATTTACAATTAACCAAGACCAATGTGCCATGAAAGTTGGTACAGATGCTGTTTTACTAGGAGCTTGGGTAAATATAGAACAGCAACCGAATGCTATATTAGATATTGGTTCAGGCACAGGAATTATTGCATTGATACTCGCACAAAGAAGTAATTCCGAATTAATTGATGCCATTGAAATTGATGACCGTGCTTACGAACAATGTGTTCATAATTTTGAAAGCTCTCCTTGGTGTGATAGATTGTTTTGTTATCATGCATCACTAGAAGAATTTACAGATGAAATTGACGACACATACAATCTTATCGTTTCTAACCCTCCTTTTTACTCCGAAGATTATAAAAGCAAAGATCAACAACGGGATTTAGCCCGTTTTAAAGATGCAATGCCTTTTTTCCATTTAATTGATTGCGTTTCAAAATTATTATCTCGAGATGGAAAGTTTTCAGTAATTATTCCTTTTAAAGAAGAACTCTATTTTACCGGTTTGGCTTCAAAAGTTAAACTTTTTCCAAACAGAACTTTAAGAGTAAAAGGTAACCCAAATTCAGATATAAAAAGAAGCCTGATTGAATTTTCATTTCATGAAAACAAAACAAAAGTAAACGAATTAGTGATTGAAACGAGCAGACATCAATACACTCAAGACTATATTAATCTCACCAAAGATTTTTATTTGAAGATGTAATTATTGCGTTCTAATTAATGGTCGCGTTAAACACGTTGGTCCACCACCACCTTTTACACTAATTTCATTGCCTTTGTATGTTTTTACATCACATCCCGCATCTTCTAGACGCTTTTTTGTGACTGGATTCCCTTCAACCATAATACATTGTCTAGGCGAAACAGCCAATACATTACAACCCATAGACTCAAACTCATCATCAGGAACTTCTATAAATTCAAAGCCTCTTTTTAGTAATTCATTTCTAAATTTTATGGGCATTAAAGGAGAATACACCACAGCCAAATCTTTATCTACAGGGCTCAAAATGGACATGAGATGAAATACATCTTGCTGCCCTTTATAATGCGGTAACTCAGCCACGATTACTTCAATACCATGTGGTTCTAATAACCGTTTTAATTGAGCTATGCCTTCTTCATTAGTTCTATAAGTATGACCTACTGCCAACGTGTTTTCATCCAACCATGCTACATCGCCACCTTCTAGTGTTCCTGGGATTTTAATTTCACCCAAAATTGGAATATCATTTTCTATAAATACTTGCTTTTGAGATAATGGTTCATTAATCCTATCTAATTTCCCCATGTTACAAAGTATCATCCCAAAGTCTGTAGCTATTGCAGCGTCTCTACAGTAAATGGAATCTATTGTAACAGAATCATCAAACGGAAAATGATGAATTTCAATACCGTTACTAATCAAACAATTTTCAAATAATTCGTATTCATTTACAGCCCTATCAAAATCTGGTTGAGATAAATAGTTTAATTTATGCCATTGCTTCTTCAAATAAATATTAGATATAAACGCATTTTTAACTGGCTTTATATAAACAGATTGTAGTTTTAAATATTCCGAATGGCAAGTCGTTGTCATTTATTTTTCTCTTTTATGCCATTGCATTAATACATAAAAAGGAATACCTAATAGTAATAATATAAAACCATAAAAAACGGTATCCGATCCTGAACCAAAGACAGCCCATAACGAATAGGCAAATCCTAAAGATCCCAAAGTAAATGTTTTAAAAGCATTATTAAAGTGAAGTTTCTTCTCTATGCGTACAATAATATAAGCTGCTGCTACAAATAAATAAGGAATCAGAGCAGTAAAAACAACCAAATTAGCTATAAATGTAAATTGATCTACCAAACCTTTAGTATAATTCATCAACATCACTACAGAAGTTAAAATACTTCCAATTATCAACCCTAAATAAGGTGCACCATTTTTATTTTCTCTCTTAAAAACTTTTGGAAACATATTATCTTTTGCAGTAGCCATTGGTAATTGTCCAGACAATAATATCCATCCATTTAAACAACCTAATGCAGCAACAGCGGCACCTGCCGCAACAAAGTATCCTGCATATTCGCCTCCAATTATTTTTCCAGCATCGGCAAATGGAGCTGGTGAATTTTGCAAAAGATCAATGGGTAACATTCCAAATAATACAACGGTTCCTAAAATATAAACAAGGGTAGCAATGATAGTCCCTAACATAGTCGCTCTTGGAATTGTTTTCTCTGGATTTTTGACACTCCCTGCTGGGACGGACGCAGATTCGATACCTAAAAACGCATAAAGTGTAAATGCCGCAGCACTAGACAGTGCGACCAAATCAGAATTTCCAGTTAAATTAAATGAAGGAAAGTTGTTGATATCAAAATAAAATGCACCCAGTAAAATAACAAACACTAAAGGTGCAAGTTTTAAAACCGTGGTAACCACTTGAAATTTTCCTGAAGCACTAACACCTCTATTATTAATCCAAGTTAATAACCAGATTATTCCTAATCCAATAGAAACTGCCAAAACAGAATTGGTTTTTAGCACTGGAAAAAATACACTTAATGCACTTATAATTGCAGTAACCAAAGCTGCATTACTTACCCAAATAGAAATCCAATAACCCCAAGCTACCAAAAACCCAATAAAATCTCCAAATCCAGCTTTAGCATAAGCATAAGGCCCACCACTTATGCCAGGGAATATTTTACTCATATTGCTAAATATTTTAGCCAAAACCATTGCGCCAGCAGCTGTAAATAGCCAGCCTAACAAACTTATGCTTCCGTATTTAGCTAATGTTGCTGGCAATAAAAATATTCCAGCGCCAATCATGTTACCAACTACTAAAGATGTCGCAGTGATTAAGCCAATTTTTTTTGTTTTTGAATTCATTTAAGTTGTTTTAAAGTAGATATATTTATTTGTGTAAATTAGAAGCAGATTTTAAATATACAATTAAAATATTAATGGTAAGAAAATTCTACATCAATCCAGATATTACTAAAGCAGAAACGTTACCAGCAACATTCTATAAAGACCAAACCGTTTTTGAAGCTATAAAAGAACACGTGTTTTTAAAATCTTGGCAATGGGTTGGTGATGAAAATTTGGTTCCACTGCAACAATCTGTGTATCCTTTTGTTTTGTTAGATAGTTATCTAACCGAACCCATGTTGCTCACAAGAGATAGCAATGACACTATTAATTGTCTAACAAACGTATGCACACACCGTGGAAATTTAGTCGCTTTACATTCTGGAAAATCAAAAAAATTAACCTGTATGTATCATGGCAGGCGCTTTAATTTAAAAGGCGAATTTGAACACATGCCAGAATTTAATGATGCTGAAGATTTCCCGAGACCTTGCGATAATTTGCATCAATTCCCATTACAAAAATGGGGCCCTTTTTTGTTTGCTGGCTTAAATCCATCGTTCGATTTTCAACAAGTCATTGATAAAATGAACGAGCGTATTGGGTTTTTACCTCTAAACGAATTTTCATTGAATACATCGCTCTCCAAAGACTTTTTAGTACATGCACATTGGGCATTATACTGCGATAATTATTTAGAGGGTTTTCATGTGCCTTTTGTGCATGAAGATTTAAATGCCGTTTTAGATTATGGAAGCTATAAAACTGAAATCTACAAATATTGCAACCTACAAATAGGTTATACCGATGAAGCTACCGAAGTATTTGATTTACCTGAAGACCACATCGATTATGGTAAAAATGTAGCAGCCTATTACTATTGGGTATTTCCTAATATGATGTTTAATTTTTATCCTTGGGGTTTATCAGTAAACATTGTAAAACCATTAGATATTAATAGAACAAAAGTATCTTTTATCACTTATGTGTACGATCCTTCTAAACTTGACAAAGGTGCGGGAAGCGGTCTTGAAAAAGTGGAGCGTGAAGACGAATTTGTTGTAGAGCATGTTCAAAAAGGTGTGCGCTCATCATTTTATAAAGCGGGTCGTTTTTCGCCAACAAGAGAACAAGGTGTGCATCATTTTCATTGCTTATTAGCAGAGTTTTTAAATGCTTAAATTTCTAGTCTGAAAAGCACTCTAAATTCACTTCCTTTCTTTAAATTTGACGCATCATTTAAAATTTAACTAATGAAGCCAGATTTATTTGAATCTCCCGATTATTATAACTTAGACGAACTATTAACTGAAGAGCATAAACTAGTACGTGATGCCGCTCGTGAGTGGGTAAAACGTGATGTCTCTCCTATTATAGAAGAATATGCCCAAAAGGCTGAATTCCCAATGCAAATAATAAATGGACTAGCTGAGATTGGTGCTTTTGGTCCCTACATTCCAGAGGAATATGGAGGCGCAGGACTAGACCAAATTAGCTATGGTTTGATTATGCAAGAAATAGAACGTGGCGATTCTGGTGTGCGCAGTACCGCATCAGTACAATCCTCATTAGTGATGTATCCTATTTGGAAATATGGAACTGAAACACAGCGTCAAAAATACTTGCCAAAATTAGCAAGTGGTGAATGGATGGGTTGCTTTGGTCTAACCGAACCCGACCATGGGTCTAACCCAAGTGGCATGACTACTAATTTTAAAGATATGGGAGACCATTATCTTTTAAATGGTGCCAAAATGTGGATTAGTAATGCACCGTTTGCACAAATAGCTGTGGTTTGGGCAAAAGATGAGAGTGGTCGTATTCATGGTCTTATTGTAGAGCGTGGAATGGAAGGATTTACAACACCTGAAACACATAACAAATGGTCGCTTCGTGCCAGTGCTACTGGAGAACTCATTTTTGATAATGTAAAAGTGCCTAAAGAAAATATATTACCAAATAAATCAGGTTTAGGCGCACCACTTGGTTGCCTAGATTCTGCGCGTTATGGTATTGCTTGGGGAGCTATTGGCGCAGCTATGGATTGCTATGATACGGCTTTGCGTTATAGCAAAGAACGTATCCAATTTGGAAAACCCATTGGACAATTTCAGTTACAACAAAAAAAATTGGCTGAAATGATTACCGAAATCACCAAAGCACAATTATTAACATGGCGCCTTGGTATATTACGTAATGAAGGCAAAGCAACCTCGCCTCAAATATCTATGGCAAAACGCAACAATGTAGATATGGCAATACACATTGCACGAGAAGCGAGACAAATGTTAGGTGGTATGGGTATTACTGGCGAATACAGTATTATGAGACACTCTATGAACCTTGAAAGTGTAATTACTTATGAAGGCACGCACGACATTCATTTACTAATTACTGGGTTAGATATTACAGGGTTGAATGCGTTTAAATAAAAACTAGGCTATGATTTCGTTCGGTTGTAATTCTGTCCAATCTTTATTCCACTAAAAGCGAGCAAAATCATCAATATGATTTGAATTATTAGAAAAACATTGGACAGCATACTTATTCCATTTCCACTTTGTTCCACAATTCCACCGCTCAAAGGTGGATATTCTGTTGTTCCCGCAATTTTAGTAAAAGTGTTTATTAGCAAAATAAAAATTGTAAAAAGATTAATAAGTAATATATTAGAAATTATAAAAATCAGATTAGTAGTGTGATTTTTAAAGTT
>UOEB01000010.1_pt1 | contig 14586 bp, 10 predicted proteins | sample 1989961 | NCBI WGS metagenome assembly UOEB01 (sample SAMEA4712198, study PRJEB27164) | hydrothermal vent metagenome | biome: marine basaltic hydrothermal vent biome; feature: marine hydrothermal vent; material: mineral | place: Pacific Ocean | collected 2011-06-14/2011-07-23 | depth 1691 m | reverse complement strand
TACATATATGAGCGAGTTTATAGGAGCAGGAGATTGGAGATTAGCTTTTATTCATCGTGATCGTATTGAGAATATGACACTAGACCAAGTAAATGATGTTGTTAAAAAATATTTTATAACCACCAATAGAACTGTTGGAGAATTTATCCCTACAAAAACTCCAGTGCGTATAGGTATTCCACACACTGAAGGTGTAGATGAGTTAGTAAAAAATTATAAAGGTAAAGAGGGTTATGGTGCTGGTGAAGCTTTTGATGTGTCTTACGATAATATTGAAAATAAATTAGATTCGGGTGTACTTGAAAAAAGTGGTATAGAATATGGTTTAATCAAAAAAAATAATCGAGGTAAAACAGTTACTTTATCTTTTGCAATGCGAAATGGTAATGTAAGTCAGTTAATGAATAAAGGCCTTACAGCACAATACACAGCAAGCTTATTAAATAAAGGCACAAAAAATATGTCGCGTCAAGCTATAGAAGATAAATTGAGTGAGCTTAAGTCTTCTATCTTTTTTAGAGGAGTTAATGGTAGAGTTTATGCCAACATTAGTAGTACTGAGGATAATTTAATGGAAACATTGTCATTAATGGCTGATATGTTTAAAAACCCTCTTTTTGATACTACTGAATTAGACAAGTTAAAAACACAAAACTTGGCTAGATTAGAACAAAATAAATCTGAACCTACTTATATAGCATCAATGCAATTAAGGCAAATAAATCAGCACTATAAAAAAGGTCACCCTTTATATAACATGTCAATAGACGAGCAAATTGAAGCCATTAATGCTGTAAATACAGACGATATTAAAGCGTATTATAAAGATTTTTATGGCATTTCTAATAATGCTACCTTAGTAGTTATAGGAAATTTTGATGAAGCTAAAATAAAAGATTTCTTTGAAAGTGAATTTGGAGATTTCAAATCAGATTTACCATTTACGGCAATTAGTAATAAATTTAAAGAAAATAAATCAGCAAACGAAAGTTTAAAAACTCCAGATAAGAAAAATGCATTTACAACAGGCACATTGTCTTTTGAAAGTAATCAGTATGATGACGATTATGCAGCACTTCAAATTGCAGGAACTATTTTTGGAGGAGGATTTTTAAATTCTAGAATTGCTAGTAGATTGCGCCAACAAGATGGTGTAAGTTATGGAGCAGGAGCAGGTATTTCGGTTGATGGAGATAAGAATGATAAAAACTCTTCAATGTTTATTTATGCCATATATGCTCCTGAGAATGCTGACAAAGTACAGCTTGGGTTTAAAGAAGAAATTGCTCGTTTTATTAAAGATGGTATTACTGAAGAAGAGCTTAAAGATGCAGTAACAGGTTGGGTACAATCCCAAAATGTATCCAGAGCAAAAGATAATGAACTTTCAAGTGTTATTAATAATAACCTATATTATGATAGAGATTTAAATTTTCAGAAAAATGTTGAGAGTAAAATAAAAAGCTTGACAGTAGAAGATGTTAATAAAGCCATTAAAAAACATTTTAAAACTTTTGAACATTGGACGGTTGTTAATGCAGGAGATTTTACAAATCTCATTAATTTAGATCAGAAGAAAACAAAAGATTAATAATTAAAACCATAAAAAAAGCCAGATTCTTAATTTGGCTTTTTTACTTTTAATCAATTAAGATTTCTAAAATTTTAATTGCAGCATCACTAATTTTTGTGCCAGGACCAAAAACAGCAACTGCACCAGCATCAAATAAATATTGGTAATCTTGTTTAGGGATTACACCACCAACAATGACCATAATATCATCACGCCCATAGTTTTTGAGAGCCTCTATTACCTGAGGAACAAGTGTTTTGTGACCAGCGGCTAGTGAGGACACACCAAGAATATGAACATCGTTTTCTACAGCTTGTTTGGCAGCTTCTTGAGGTGTTTGGAATAACGGACCAATATCTACATCAAAGCCAACATCAGCATAACCTGTTGCAACAACTTTAGCACCACGATCATGACCATCTTGTCCCATTTTTGCAATCATTATCCGAGGTCTTCTACCTTCTTGTTCTGCAAAAACATCAGCTAATTCTTTAGCTTTTTTAAAGGATTCATCGTTTTTTATTTCTTTACTATACACGCCACTAAATGATTTTATTTGTGCTTTATAACGTCCAAACTCAGCTTCAAGGGCATCGCTAATTTCCCCCAATGTGGCACGTTCTCTAGCAGCTTCAACAGCTAAAGCTAGTAAATTTCCTTCTTTTGAACGTGCTACTTCGGTTAATTTTGATAATGCTGCTTTTACTTTATTATTATTTCTTTCAGATTTAATTCTGTTTAATCGTTCTATTTGTTGATTACGAACGGTTTGATTGTCAACCTCAAGAATATGTAAAGGATCTTCCTCTTTCAATCTATATTTATTAACGCCAACAATAATATCTTGTCCAGAATCTATGCGTGCTTGTTTGCGAGCTGCAGCTTCTTCAATACGTATTTTAGGAATTCCAGCCTCAATGGCTTTGGTCATACCACCTAATTCTTCAACTTCTTGAATAAGTTCCCAGGCTTTTTGTGAGATATCATGCGTTAGTTTTTCAACGTAGTAACTTCCTGCCCAAGGATCGACTGTCTTAGTGATTTTGGTTTCTTCTTGTAAATAAATTTGAGTATTACGTGCAATTCTTGCTGAAAAATCGGTTGGTAACGCAATGGCTTCGTCTAAAGCGTTAGTATGTAAGCTTTGTGTGCCTCCAAAGGCAGCAGCAGCAGCTTCAATACAAGTTCTGCATATATTATTAAAAGGATCTTGCTCTGTTAAACTCCAGCCACTAGTTTGACAATGTGTTCGTAATGCTAGTGATTTTGGGTTTTTAGGGTTGAATTGTTTTATCAATTTAGCCCAAAGCATTCTAGCTGCTCTTAGTTTAGCGATCTCCATAAAATGATTCATACCAATTGCCCAAAAGAAGGATATACGAGGTGCAAAAGTATCTATATCCATTCCAGTTTCAAGACCTTTTCTTATGTATTCTAACCCATCTGCCAATGTATAAGCCAATTCAATATCACAAGTTGCACCAGCTTCTTGCATGTGGTAACCTGATATACTGATACTATTGAATTTTGGCATGTTATTACTTGTGAACTCAAAAATATCTGAAATAATTTTCATGGATGGTTTAGGCGGATAGATATACGTGTTTCTAACCATAAACTCCTTAAGAATATCATTTTGTATCGTTCCTGCTAATTGTTCTGGTTTAACGCCTTGCTCTTCGGCAGCTACAATATAAAATGCCATAATTGGCAAAACGGCTCCATTCATAGTCATGGAAACGCTCATTTTATCTAGCGGAATTTGGTTGAAAAGAATTTTCATATCCTCCACGCTATCAATAGCAACTCCAGCTTTTCCAACATCACCAACTACACGTTCATGGTCAGAATCATAACCTCTATGTGTTGCCAAATCAAAGGCAACAGAGAGGCCTTTTTGTCCTGCTTCTAGATTGCGCCTGTAAAAAGCATTACTATCTTCTGCAGTACTAAAGCCAGCGTATTGACGAATAGTCCATGGACGCCTAACATACATAGTGCTATACGGACCACGAAGATAAGGTGAAATACCAGCAACAAAGTTGAGGTGTTCAACAGTTTTTAAATCTTCTTTTGAATAGGTCTCTTTAAGTTCAATCCCTTCAGCAGTTAAAAAAGCTTTACTTTTTTTTGATTCCTGACTTGTAATCTCAGATTTAATGGTGATATGTTGTATATTTTTTCTACCCATTAAAAAATCATTTTTTCTATAAAGGGATCAAAATCTGTTTCAAATGCAGTAGTAAGTTGTACAAATACTGTTTTATCATTTGAGGAAATGATATAAGAGGAATTGAACGCTTCTTTTTTTATTTTCTTATCTTTTACTTTATAAACCGCTTTGAATAGTTGTTGATTAATATTTCCACCATACTTGACAGAAATCTTAGTAAATGTGATGTCACTATTTTTTGCTGCCTTTTGGTTGTTTGATTGTATTAACCCTAGTAACTGACCTGCACTTTCTTTAGAAAATTTAAAAAATGGTATCGTATTTATGGTGTACGTTGATTTTGTATTTTTATCAAAAAAAATATACAATGATCCTTCCATTTTGCGCAATGCATTTAATCGGTCAATTTCAAAATTGTATTCTTTTTTTGTAGTTAAAGAGTCTAGGAGTTTTTGATATTTTGCCAAAGAAAACCTTTCAAAACCTGTAGGTAAATAAATTTTTGTTCCAGTATCATCTAAAAAATGGAACTTCCCAGGAATATTTTCAGCACTTTCATTTTCTATCCAATTCTGAGCTTCATTTGCTAGATTAAGACAGGAAACAAAGAGAATAGTAGCTGTACTAATTATTAGTAAAATATACGATTTAGGTTTATTGTTCATTTATTCAATTTTTAAGCGTTCTTGTTCTAATTTTTCTGATAAACGTTTTTCAATGATTGGTTCAATTAAAGTTTTTCTTGGATTGGTTTTTACAAAAGGATATAACTCTAACTTATTAACCATTTTATCGTTTGGATTTGGATGTTTATTTGTTCCTAATAAAACTATCTTACCAGTATTAATTTGTTTTTGTTCTAAAGCAGCACTTTCTTTTATTTTTCGTTGAATAGTGCCGTCTTTTAACTGTTTTAAAAAACCACCATTTGACTCTATGTTTTTAAAAAGTAATAGTCCTTTTTCAGCAAATTGCTGTGTTAATTTTTCAATATAATAAGAACCATCTGCAGGATTATTCACTGCATTAAAATAACTCTCGTGTTTGAGTATCAATAATTGATTTCGTGCAATACGTTCTCCAAACTCGTTGTCTTTATGGTAAATAGCATCGTAGGGCAAATTACAAATAGTATTTGCGCCTCCTAGAATAGCACTCATGCATTCTGTTGTTGTACGTAGCATATTTGTATTGTAATCATATAGTGTTTTATTGCGTTTTGTTGGTGTTGCAATAATATGGCAGTCTGCATTAACTCCATACTCTGAAGCTAAAGTTTTCCATAACAATCTCAATGCGCGAAGTTTTGCTATTTCAAAGAAATAATTTGAACCAACAGATACATTAAAGGTTATTTTGTTTTGAATTTTGTTACCAAAGTAGTTTAAATACTCATTCGCATGTGCTAAAGCGTAAGCCAGTTGCTGTATTATAGTTGCACCAGCATTTTGATATAGAGAAATATTAATAGATAAACTAGAATTTATTGCACTTGAGTTTTTAATGATATCCTCAAAAACGCTATGGTCTTTTTGTAGGCTTGTAAACCAATTTCCAGTCTTTGCAAGATTGCCAATAATATCTGTATGTATATATATATTAGAAGAAAAGGTAGAAAGTTTTTTTACAAATTCTTCTGAAAGAAAGTTTAGTTCAAAATGAATAGGAGTAGTTGCAAAATCTATATTTTGTAATAAAGTTTCAACAGAAATATCTGTATTTGGAATAACAAACTTTATGCTTTCAGCACCTCTTTGTGTGGCATCAATAGCTTTTGCATTTGCTTTTTTGGGAGTTGTAACAAAAACAGATTGACAAATTTCCCATGTTGTTGCTTTTGTAGCAGAAACATTAGGGAACTCATTAAAATCATCAGCATGATAAAATGGTTTTACATCAATTCCTTCAATAGAATTCCAAATTAGGGTATCGTTATAATTGGCACCTTTTAAATCTACCTGAATTTTTTGTTTCCATGCTTTTGCTGAAACAGGTTCAAATTCATTAAATAATGATTTACTCATCTTCTTTCTGTTTTACAAGGCTATCTTCGTATTCTATAAGATAAATTTCTTCATCTTTCTTTTTCATATGGTATTTCTCTCTACCATATTTTTCTAAGCCTTCAACATTACTCAACTTTTTTATTTCTTTCTTGTCTTTTTCTATTTCTTTTTTATAGTATTCTTTTTCAGTTTCAAGAGCTTCAATATCATTGTTTAATTCATTATGAATAAACCAAGAATTGCTATCAAAAAAGAACATCCAAACAGCAAATACTATAAAAATAAGAAAGAAGATATTTTTAAATGGTTTAAAAAGGTGTTTATATGTATTCTTAAACTTGGTCATTTATAACCTTTCATTAATTATTGTTCTCACAATATCAACAGCTACAGTATTGTATTTATTGTTAGGAATTATAATATCTGCAAATTCTTTCATAGGTTCAATAAATTGGTCATGCATTGGTTTTAAAGTATTTTGATAACGAGACAATACTTCATCAAGATCTCTTCCTCGTTCAGCAATATCTCGTTTTAAGCGTCTTATTAAGCGCTCATCACTATCGGCATGAACAAATATTTTAATATCAAACATATCTCGTAGTTCGGGGTTTGTGAGAATTAAAATACCTTCAACAATCATTACTTTTCTTGGATGTGTTAATATAGTGTCACCTGTTCTATTGTGCTTTACAAACGAATATACGGGTTGATGTACGGGTTTTTGAGTTTTTAATTTCTTTAAATGTTTTGCTAAAAGATTAAAATCTATTGATCTTGGATGGTCAAAATTTATTTTAACACGCTCTTCATAACTTAAATGTGAGGTGTCCATATAGTATGAATCTTGTGAAATCACACCTACTTCACCTTCGGGAAGCTCGTTTAATATTTGATTTACAACAGTAGTTTTACCACATCCTGTTCCACCAGCAATTCCAATAATAAGCATGATTATTTTTTTTGAAATTATTTGGACAAATTTAGTATTATTTCCTCGGAATAATTTTAACTATGCCAACATTTTCTATGCCAACATAAATATAACCATCTGGACCTTGTTTTACACTTCTAATTCTTCCTAAACCTTCTAGTAGTTTTTCTTCTTTTATAACCTTATTTTTACTTAAGACACAGCGATCTAAATATTGAAATTTTAGAGATCCAACAAGTAAATTACCTTTCCAATCTGGATAAATATTACTTGTTATAAATGTCATTCCACTTGGTGCAATAGATGGTACCCAATAATGTATGGGTTGTTCCATTCCTGGTAATGATGTTTTATCGGTAAATTTTGTACCACTATAGTTAATACCATAGCTTACTAATGGCCAGCCATAGTTTTTCCCAGCTTTAATTATATTAATTTCGTCACCACCTCTTGGGCCGTGTTCATGAGTCCATAATTCACCTGTTTTAGGATGCAATGCCATGCCTTGTGGATTGCGATGACCATAGGAATAAATAGCTTTTTTAGCGTTTTTATTTTTAGCAAACGGATTATCAACAGGGATACTTCCATCGTCATGTAGTCTATATATTTTTCCACCATCACGATTAATGTTTTGAGGATTTACATCTCTATTGCCACGTTCTCCAATTGAAAAGAACAGATAACCGTTATTATCAAATTCAATTCTCGATCCAAAGTGTTGACCACTCGTACTATTTGGAGTGGCTTTGTAAAGTAACTCCTTTTCAACTAAAGTATTGTTTTTTAATTTGAAACGCATAATTGCTGTATGAGCACCTTTGCCTTCTCCTTCTGGGGAAGCATAAGAGATGTATATCCAACCATTATTTTTATAATCGGGATGAAGTTCTATATCCATTAAACCACCTTGACCAAGAACTTTAATTTCTGGCAATCCTTTTACAACGGTTTTTTTGCCATTTTTAAAGTGAATAATTTCTCCTAGTTTTTCAGTGATTAACATTGATTTATCTGGAAGAAACACAAATCCCCAAGGTATGTTTAAATCACTTACAACAACTTTATAAGTATAGTTTTCTGAATTTGCATTACTCTTATTTTGCCCACAAGAAATAGTAGTAAATGTGATAATAGATAACAGCAAGAATTTTTGCATTTTCATGAATTAATTTTCAATGAATTTACAAATAAAAGTGATTTGATTTCAAAAGAAAGCTATATATTTGCAGCCGTTACATTTTCGGGGTGTAGTACCGCATCAAGTGCGGCATGAACTACACTCACGAAAGCTAATTAAAAAAGTAGAATTTGAGTATCCTATTTGTTATATTCATTCTATTAATTTTCGGGGTGTAGCGTAGCCCGGTTATCGCGCCACGTTTGGGACGTGGAGGCCGCAGGTTCGAATCCTGCCACCCCGACTTTAAAGCTGAACTACTTGTTCAGCTTTTTTTAGTCAATGAAAATTATCTGTATCACCTCATTTCTTTAAGTCTAAATTTATTTAGTTGGTTTTCGTTTATAAAAATAATATCCAATTAAAAAAAGTAATGAAACACCTAAAATCCAGTATATCCAAATCTTTGAAGAAGCAATGACAATAGGTGATGCATCGCCAATTAGTACTAATCCTGCCCAATATTGAGGGGATACTGTTCTCCCTTCAGCTATTTTAATATAGCTTAATTTAGCCAGTTGTAGGGCTTCATCCTTTGGTAACCCTTTAGAAATATTATTGTAAAATAATTCAACAATCTTTGTGCTAGATTGTTCGTCAATTTTCCATAGACTGGTTAAGATACTTTCGCTTCCAGCATAATTAAAAGCATGAGCAAGAGATATCATTCCTTCACCAGCTTGATATGTGGGTTTGCCTGTTTCACAAGCTGTTAGAATTGCTAAATTTGAAGATAAATTATAATTGTAGATTTCGTAAGTGTATAATGAATTGTTTTCTTCCAAATTTTCATCAGAGATATTTTTTGCAAAAATAAGCCTTGATAATTCAGGGCTTATATTATTAGATTCTGCGTGTGTGCCTATATGAATGATTTTGTGTTCTTTTGCTGAGTTTTCAAAAATTTTCTTAGTTGATTTTTCATTTAAAAAAGAATCACCACTAAAATATTTAGAAGAGAATTTTGCTAAATCTATACTAAAGGGTTGTGGTAATAAAGTTAAATAGGTTTTATCTAAAGTAAGAGAATCTTTAATAGATATTTTATAATTCTGCTTCATTTGATCGTTAAATTCAGGAACAAATGCTACAAAATTTTTATCATATTCAATCACTTTCTTATCCTTATCTATTAATAATAGACTGTAATTGTATGAAATTATGTAATTGGAAAGTAAACTATTATTAACTAAACCTTTATAGTTTTTTATAGGCTGAGGCGTTAAAGTTTCAAAACTTAAATTAAACAACTCTCTGTCGGGAATTATTATTACATGTTTTGTATTTATTTTATCTTCAAAAGGTTTCCATAAGGAGTTGTATAAATTATTAAGCAACTCCGAAGCTTTGGCAATTGATATTAATCCATTTTGTAAAGAATTAATCTTTTCTCCTAAATTATTATCTTGATTTAAACTAAAAATTTGTTTTGTTGTATTATTTATTAGAATAGCGTATAATTTTTCATTAACATAAATATATCTTACAACAGAAGTGTTTATAGGTATTTTTGAATTGATATTATCTAAGGGTTCAGATAGAGATGCAAAACGTAATTTATAATATTTGGGATATTTTTTTTTCAAAGTATCTAAGTAGTTTTTCCATTTTTTTGTAGCCTCAAAAAAGACATCTATGTCATTTTGAATATTTGCGGAATTTTTTATTTTTTCTTGAATGGTTTTCTCTTGTAATAAAATGTGTTCAGGAATGTGTTTAAAGATAGCGGATGCATTATTGTTTAACCTTGACCTTATTCTACTATATAAGCTTGATTCATGAATACTTATAACATTATTTAAATACTTTTCTTTGTTGGTTTTAAAGAATAATTCTAAAGATGTTTTTTTTGCAAATTCAAAAATAGCATTGTTGTCCGCTATTAATATAGATAAATTGTTTTCTTCTCCAATATATGATTTTCGTTGCTCTAAAACAGCTATGGCTTCTTGAATTTCTTTTAGTTGTTGTTTTAAGAAATTAGTGTCTTTATCTTTGTTTAATTGATATTCTGATTTTACTTTTAATAAAATTGCTTGTGGTTTTTGAAAAGCTACATGAATAGAATCTGACTGTTCATTTCTAAAAAACACAGGATCCTTTAAAAGGCTTAATGATTGAATGCTTTTCTCCAAAGCTAGATTATAATCCTCTAATTCATAATAAATTTCACCTAGATTTAATACTTGCTGAAATTCAAATAATGTCTTTTCCCCTTGATTTTTAACCACATAATCATAGGCTTTATAAGCCATATCCAAAGCTCTTTTTCTATTTCCGTTTTTAGCATAGAAATAAGAGGCTCTTGTAATAAATTCTAAATATATTTCGTCATAAGTACCTTGTAGTGCCTTTTCATAAAGTAGCTGTCCTTTTTCATAAAACCCTGAAGCGACATCAATTGCTCCAAGTTCATCATTTACAGTTGCTTTATAATAATGCGCATCAGCATTCCAAAAGTAGAATTCACCTGGAATTCTATTAATATGTGTAATACCTGAATCTAAATATTTGTTGGCTACATCATACTCTTTCAATGCCAAATGAATTTGACCCATCAAAATTTTAGTTTTAAATAATTCTGGACTATCAGGATTAAAATATTTCTTTTTCTTAGTATAAGAATAAGACAATAACTCCTTAGCTTTTTTATAGTCTCCTATATCTTTATAGATTCCTGCATAATTTTCAATGTTTTGAAACAAGAATTTTTTTGCTGACTCTTTTTTTGCATCTTCCCCATCAGATTTGATAAAAGCATTTAAATTGCTAATAGCATTTTCCATAGTTTTCATAGACTTCTTTACATTGCCTTGGCTACTATAAATTGCTGAAATATTATTTTGAATTAAAGCAGGTCTGTAATATTTATTTATAGGAGTTTGTTCTAACAGCTTTAATACTTTTTCAGCCTTATTATAATAATATAAAGCACTATCTATCTTTGTGGAATACCACATCATACCTCCTAAAGAATTGTAAACTATTTGCAAGTTTTCTTTATTAGAACCAGGATAAGATTCATAATATTCTAAGGCTTTTTTATGATGTTGTAATGCTAATGAAATATTTCCTTTTCGTTTTGATAAAGTACCAAGATTACCATATATTAAACCATAATCTTCTCCTGTAGCTTCTTTTATTTTTGAAGTATAATCTAAGGCTGTGAGATTATATTGGTATGCCTTTTCTGGATTTCCAATTAATTCATAAAATGAAGCGAGTTCAATATATAGTTGGCGTAAAATTATAGGAGAATTAGTGCTTGATTTAATGTAATTAACAAATTTTAATATTTTGTTTGTTGCCTTTTTTGTGTCACTTAATTTTAGAGCAATTTTCCCTACATAATAAGTATAATTAACTAATGAATCATATAACTGTTTTGACTTTAATTCATTAACTTGAAGTTGGAGTATAGAGTCGGCTTTTTTAAATAATTTAGTGCTTAAATAGTTATCGATTAATTTTGTGCCTGAAAATTTATTTCCTTGTGCAAAACTGAATTGAATAAAAATAAAAAGAACGAATGATATTTGTTTTAAAGTATACATCGTTTTAATTTAATTCATCTAAAATTTGTTTACTTTTTTCTAAATCACTTTGTTTAAAAAAATCTATAGCTTTTTCGGTTTTTTCATTTTTTAAATAGGCTAATCCTAAATAATAAAAAGCCTCACTTTTAAATACACTATTTTTAATTTTAGTAACAGCATTAAGGTGTTCTATAGAGTTAAAGTCATTTTTATTTGCCATGTATGCTACACCTAAAAAGTAATTTAAAGTGTCATTTTCAGGTTTGTTTTGTAGTAATGCTTCCCATTTAGCAATTGCAATATTATAGTCTCTATGTTTGTAATTTACCATAGCGTCATAAAACTTAAAATTAATAGTACTACTCATGGTTGTAGCTAATCCTGGGTCTGGTTTAAAATATTTTGCGAATAGTTTTTCGTTGCTAGATTTTTGATTTGTAACCCACCAACCTCCAAAACCTAAGAGTATTACTATAGAAGCAGCGATTGCATATTTTGTAAATAAAAGATTTTTAACTTTTTTTGGTTTTTTATATAAAGATTTATCCGTAATCAATTCTTTATGAAAAATATCGAGTTTTTCTTTAAGAGCTGAAGTTTCAATTCCAAACAACATTATTTTAACGTCTTCTACTTTTTGTTTTAATTCAGTATTAGTAAGTAATTTTTTTTCAAACAAAGAGCGTTCATTTTGTTGCATTGTGTTGTTTAAGTAACGTTCAATGGTTTCTAATAATTCTTGTGATATGTTGCTATTATTTTCCAATGTTAGATTTGTTTAAGGCTAATTCTCGAAGTTTCTCCATGCATCTATATTTTTTATTACGTGCAGAAGCTTCTTCAATATTTAATTCTTTTGCTATTATTTTTAAAGGTTTCTTATCAAAATAAAAGTTAGTGAGTAGTTTTTGACAAGACTCTCCAAGTTGTTTATATGCATTCAAAACTATTTTTAATTTTTCTTCATCTTTATCATTGTTATAATTATTTGATTCTACACCCAAATTGCTAATTGAATTAAAATCTTTTAAAGATTCTGTTTTTTTATATTTAGGCGACCTTAAGTAATCCATCCATTTATTTTTTGCTATTGTAAATAAATAACCATTGATTGCTGAATCATTTTTTGGTGTAAATTTATTTTTTTTTACATTTTGCCAAACCGCAATAAATGCTTCTTGGTATATATCTTTGGCATATTGTATTGTTCCACTATTTTTTAAAACAAACTGTTCTACTTTATAATAATTATTTTGATAGATTATTTTTAATACCTGTTCATCATTAGCTTGAATTGCTTTAACAATTTGCTCTTGTTTTGTAATAGCTTGATTAAGAGTATCTTTCTGCATAAGATAAGTAATGTAGAAATATACAATTTTTCAAATAATTATACCATTTAATAATAAGATAGAAGTAATGACATGGATTGTATTAAAATTGCTAATTATTTTAATGTTTTCATATTTTTTTAATTAATTATACTGTTTTCATATATATCGTGGCAAAACAAAAATGTCATCAAAAATTTTTATAAAAACTGTTGATAACTTCTAAGTAAGGATTTAAGCAAAAAAGCTACTTTTGCTTAGTTATAAATTAAGAATACAATTATGTCAGAAACAATAGAAAAAGTAAAATGTTTAATTATTGGCTCAGGACCTGCAGGATATACTGCAGCAATTTATGCTTCTAGAGCTAATATGTTCCCAGTTTTGTATCAAGGTACACAACCTGGAGGCCAATTAACAACAACAACTGAAGTTGATAATTTCCCTGGCTATCCTGAAGGAATTTCAGGACCAGAAATGATGATAGAATTACAAAAGCAAGCTGAACGATTCGGAACAGATATACGTGATGGTTGGATTACCAAAGTAGATTTTTCAGGTAGTGTACATAAAGTATGGGTTAATGAAACTACAGAAATTCATTGTGATACTGTAATCATTTCAACGGGAGCCACTGCAAAGTATTTAGGGCTAGAATCTGAACAGAAATATTTACAACTTGGTGGTGGTGTTTCAGCATGTGCTGTTTGCGATGGATTTTTCTATAAAAATCAAGAAGTAGTCATAGTAGGAGCAGGGGATTCAGCTTGTGAGGAAGCACATTATTTATCTAATTTATGTACTAAAGTAACCATGTTGGTTCGCAGAGACGAATTTAGAGCATCAAAAATTATGGCTGCTAGAGTGAAGAATACTGAGAATATAGAAATTATGTTTAATACTGAAACTGATGAAGTTTTAGGAGATGGACAAGTAGTAACAGGAGTGAGAGCAAAAAATAATATAACAGGAGATACTATTGATATTCCTGCTACAGGATTTTTTGTTGCTATTGGGCATAAACCAAATACCGATATTTTTAAAGATTATTTAGACTTAGATGAAACAGGATATATTATTAATGTTCCTGGAACTTCCAAAACTAATATTGATGGCGTATTTGTTAGTGGTGATGCTGCTGATCATGTGTACAGACAGGCAGTTACTGCTGCCGGAACAGGATGTATGGCAGCTTTAGATGCTGAACGTTATTTAGCGGCTAAAGAATCTACAGTAGGAGTTTAAAATTTAAGCTTAGTATATCCAAAAGGTGAAGCAATTGCTTCACCTTTTGTGTTTAAAGTTTCATTTCCTTTTTATAAAGTTTAGCTGTGTCAGTAAATTTATTAATAACAATTTTTGGATTATTATAAATCAATACTTCACTACTCCCTAAAGCTTGTATGTATAAGTTTTCTATAGCGTGTACAGAAATAGTACTACTACCTTCACTAAGTAATTCACAGTTGTTTACCGCAAGATCTTTACCAATAAATTTTGAAGAATTATCCGTTCGAATATTTAATGTGTTAAGTGCTCCTTCAATTTTAGCATCTGCGCTTTGATACATGTCAATTTGTAAACTGTCTGCATTTATAATTGCATCAAGCTTACTGTTTTCACTTAACTCTAGAATTACTAAATTAGTAGTAAGATTAAGCTTTACTCTTGCACGATTGCCATTTATTAATTTAATCTTTTTTGCTTTTATATTAAGGTACGCTTTTGATGTTCCAGAATTATTTAAAATAATGTCATCCAAATTAACAGTAGTAAGCGAACTTATTTCGCCATTATCTAGAGTTTCTATGTGTTTTAAAGCTTTAGTATAAACCACTTTAATACTTAATTTT
>UOEB01000268.1_pt1 | contig 14829 bp, 14 predicted proteins | sample 1989961 | NCBI WGS metagenome assembly UOEB01 (sample SAMEA4712198, study PRJEB27164) | hydrothermal vent metagenome | biome: marine basaltic hydrothermal vent biome; feature: marine hydrothermal vent; material: mineral | place: Pacific Ocean | collected 2011-06-14/2011-07-23 | depth 1691 m | reverse complement strand
TTATTTAGGCATAAGTTCTCGAGATTTTGAAAGTATCAAAGCTATGTTTTATAGTAGTCAAGATAATGCTTACAAGATATTAGAAATAGATAAAACAGCTACTGATAGTGAGATTAAAAAAGCCTACCGAACAATGGCAAAAAAATACCATCCTGATAAAGTGATGCATTTAGGAAAAGAACACCAAAAAGGAGCCGAAGAAAAGTTTAGACAAGTACAAGGTGCTTACGAGCAACTGCAGAAAGAGAGAGGGTTTTAAGTTGTACTTTGAAATTGTTATATTTGATTTATGGATGAAACACAATTACTTAATATTGTAAAGAGCTATTTCAAAGAGAAGATTTTTGAAAAACCATAAAAAGAATGTTCTTAAAAATCACTCCAAACTCAAATCATATAAAATAAACCCAATTCTTGTTAAGTATTTATCAAAAATTCTTGAAGACGATTTTACACCTTTAGGAATAGCAAAGGCATTATATTATCCAAGAGTTTTAGGAACATCAATAAATACATCATTTGGAACACGAATACAGAATATGTTTGTTGAATTAGGATTGGCTAATGGCTCACTCATTAAAGGAATGGATATTGAGTTTATTGATAAAATAGACAACCGAAAGAAGTGGTGCCAATTAAAATCTGGCCCAAATACCATTAATTCAGAAGATGTCAATCCGTTATTAAAAAAGTTTTCAACTGTTGCAAATTTAGCCAGAACAAATTCAATAAATTTAAATAATAGTGATTTAATTTTAGGTGTTTTGTATGGAAAGGAATCTCAATTAAGTCAGCATTATAAAAAGATTGATGAGAAACATCCTGTTATTATCGGAAAAGATTTTTGGCATCGTTTAACAGGGTTTCCAAATTTTTACCAAAAATTAGTAAAAGAATTAGATGTTTTAATATTAAGTTTAGATAACCAAGATTTCTTCAAACAAGGTTATATGGCATTAGCAAAAGAAATAGAAGCTTCTCCTGATTTTAATTTTTCATCATAATCATTCAAAAACTTGACTAACGAATAACCAATCTCTTTTGCTAGATTTACAGGGACAGCATTTCCTATTTGTTTGTATTGTTGAGAAATAGAACCGTTAAAGATCCATTCATCGGGGAATGTTTGGATTCTTGCATATTCTCTAACTGTAAAAGGTCTTGTTTCATCTGGATGACAACGTTCAGTCTGTTTTTGAGCAGGACTACAAGTTAAGGTTAAACAAGGTTCATCCCAACCAATACGTCTTGCCATTCCTGTTTTACCTCCTCCTAAATAAAAACTTTTTTGCATATATTCTTTTTGAATATTAAGTGGTAAATCTCTCCAATATCCTTTTTGAGGGACTAAATCTAAAATAACTTTTTTATGTTCAGGATATTTAGAACCTTCAGATTTTGGCACATCAGAATTAAAAAGAGATCCCTTTTTAAGTGCATCACTTAAATTATAAATAGTATCATAAGGTAATGGGTAATGGTATTTTAAATCAATATCCTTGCGAATTCCAATCAGAATTAAACGCTCTCTTTTTTGAGGTACATTGTAATGAATAGCTTTTAAAACTTTTACAGGTGACACCACATTATAGCCAATTTCATCCAAAACAGAAATCATGCCCTCAAGCGTTTTGCCATCTTCATGGCTCAATAATCCTTTAACATTTTCTCCAACACAAATTTTAGGATTAACTTCTTTAACTACTCTTGCGAATTCATAAAATAAAGTTCCTCTAGCATCATTTAGACCTAGTTTTTTTCCTGCATAACTAAATGCTTGACATGGGAAGCCACCAGTAACAATATCAACTTTATTTTCATATTTTGAAAAACTAAAGTTTTTTATATCTCCTTCTAGAATTTTCCATTTAGGTCTGTTTTGTCTCAATGTTTCACAAGCCCATTTGTCAATTTCATTTAAGGCAACGCATTTTAATCCTGATTGTTCAAGACCTAAAGCAAGACCGCCAGCTCCTGCGAAAAGTTCCAAAATACTATATTGTTTTTTTGGTTTAACAAAGTTGCTTTTAGCCTTTTGACCACTAATAAATTCATTAAACCTTGGGAATAATGCTAACTGTTCTTTTTTGTATATTCTGTAGTCACTAATTGGCTCGCGAGTGGCAGGTAATTTCCCCGTATTATCCCATCGCCTTAAAGTTTCTGTACTTTTTCCTAGAATTTCTGAAACTTCAGAAATTGAATAATAATTTTTCATAACCAAATTACACAACATTATACATGGTTACAAACATATAAATTTAAATAAAGCTTACAAAGAATATTCTTTAAATAATTTTTTTAGTCTTCCCTAAAAAAATATTTACCCTTAAGTAAATTTATATATCTTTGTAATCACAAAATAAATCACGTGGTTACACAATCTGAAGAAAATTATTTAAAGGCCATTTACCATCTAGGTAAGCAGGGAGGCTCTGCTGTAAGTACAAATGCCATTGCCAAAAAGATGCATACTAAAGCATCTTCGGTCACGGATATGCTTAAAAAATTAGCTGATAAAGAGCTGGTAGATTATAAGAAATACCAAGGTGTTTGTTTAACTAAAAAAGGTAAAATTGTAGCGGCCAATGTTATTCGTAAACACAGACTTTGGGAAGTGTTTCTTGTAGAAAAACTCAAATTTTCCTGGGACGAGGTTCATGATATTGCAGAACAGTTAGAGCATATTAAATCTGAAAAACTAATAAACGAGATTGATGCCTTTCTAGAGTTCCCTTCTCACGATCCTCATGGAGATCCTATACCAGATAGACATGGTAATATTGTGAAAAACAATTCGGTTAATTTATTGGAAATAAAAATAGGAGATGAAGGCGTTTTAGCACATGTTAAAGATTCATCAGATATTTTTTTAAAATATTTAAACAAAAATAATTTGGCTTTAGGATATAAAATAAAGGTGATAGATATTGAACCTTTTGATAATTCAATTAAAATTGAAGTCAAAGCAAAACAGATTGTCATTTCAAAAAATGTAGCGAAGAATTTATTTATAAATATTTAAAATGAACACTTATAATCCGGCATACGCTTTACTATTATTCTTTGCCATATCACTTTTAGGGTACTTGTTATTTCGCCCGCAAAAAGGTTGGTTTTGGGTAATTAAAAACAACTTAAAATCAAACGAAAAAATTGTTATTGAAGATATTTTAAAACAATTGTATCACACAGAGAATTCAGGAAAAGAAATAAATGTAAACAGTTTAACAAGAGCATTAAAATTTAATGATAGAATTATAGTTGAAGTTATTGGAAAAATGACAAACAACGAATTGGTAAAATTTGATGGTGATGTTTTAAAATTGACAAACTCAGGAAGAGATTATGCGTTGCGTATTGTAAGAGTACATAGGCTTTGGGAAAAGTATTTAGCAGAAAAAACAGGTTATGATAAAATAGATTGGCATCAAATGGCAGAAACCAAAGAACATGAGTTAAGCGATGAAGAAACCAATTTATTAGCCACTCAATTAGGTAATCCAAAATACGATCCACATGGCGACCCAATCCCTACAACTTTAGGAGAAATAGCAGATGTTAAAGGAGAGTTCTTATCCGCTCTTGCTGTAAATTCTGTTGGAAAAATTGTTCATATTGAAGATGAACCCGATGTTATTTACAAACAAATTCTTGCTGAAAATATTCATATAGGTTCGCAAATAAGAGTGGTTAAAAATAACAAGCAAAGAGTAGTTTTTTATGCAGAAGGAGAGGAATTTAAATTAGCACCAATAGTTGCTGCAAATATAACAGTTAGGATTCTTGAAAAAGATGAAATAATTGAAGAAAATAGGGTAAGATTATCTAGCCTAAAAGAGGGTGAAGTTGCACATATTTTAGGGATCTCAAAAGAAAGTAGAGGAGAAAGCAGGCGACGCTTATTGGATTTAGGATTTGTAAAAGGCACTAAAATAAGTATTGATCTAAAAAGCCCCATGCGAAACCCAATAGCTTATTTAGTAAAAGGAACCTCTATTGCTTTACGTCAAGACCAAGCATCAAAAATACTTATTAAAAAAGATTAAGATCATGGAAAAGAAAGGAAATAGTGCTTGTGATACTTGTATGCATTTTAACGCAAAAGGATTGAAAAAATTAGGAGTAAATATCGATAATTTTGATTTTGTCGTGGCATTGGCAGGGAATCCAAATACTGGAAAAAGCACCGTTTTTAATGCCTTAACAGGGCTGCGTCAACACACAGGAAATTGGCCAGGGAAAACGGTTACAAGAGCTGAAGGTGCTTTTGAATACAATTCTCAAAAGTTTAAACTAGTAGATTTACCAGGAACTTATTCTTTACTTTCTACTTCGCAAGATGAAGAAGTCGCACGAAATTTTATTCTTTTTGGAAAACCAGATGTAACTGTTATTGTTGTTGATGCTAGTAGATTAGAACGAAATCTAAACCTAGTATTACAAATTTTAGAAATTACTGATAAAGCAGTGTTATGTCTGAATTTAATGGATGAAGCAAAACGAAATAACATTAAAATAAACGAAAGAACTTTAGCTCGAGATCTAGGAATACCAGTAGTACCAACAAGCGCACGATTTAACGAAGGGATACCTAATTTAATTCAAACTATAAACGAAGTTGCAACAGGGAAAATAATTTGCAAGCCTCATCAAATAAAGAATGTGCCTAAAAATATAGAAGATGCTGTAAAAACATTAAGCATAGCAATTAAAAAAGAGTTTCCAACAATTACAAACAGTAGGTGGATCGCTTTTCGGTTGTTGGAAGGAGACACACATATTATCGATGCTTTAAAAAAGAGAACACTAGTTTAAAATATAATAATGAATAATAATTCTATAAAAAGTATAATAGATTTATCTAGCGATTTACGCTGGAAAATTGGTGATGATTTTTACGATGGTCTTGCCGAAGGCATTTATGCAGATGCTTCTAAAATAGCAAGTAGATCTGTGAGTACCGAAAATCAAAACAAACGCTTTGGTATAGATTCTAAAATAGATAAAATTGTAACTAGCAAAACATGGGGTTTCCCAATAATGTTTTTGATTTTAGGAGTGATTCTTTGGCTTACTATTATTGGTGCTAATTATCCATCGGCAATGTTATCTCAATTATTATTGGATACTATTCATCCATTTTTAAAAGGACTGGCAACAAGTATTTCAATGCCATGGTGGTTAGACGGGTTTTTAATAGACGGAGTATATTTAGCCGCTGCTTGGGTAATTGCCGTAATGTTACCACCTATGGCAATATTTTTCCCGCTATTTACACTACTTGAAGACTTTGGCTATTTGCCTAGGGTTGCATTTAATTTAGATTATCTATTTAAAAAATCTGGAGCTCATGGCAAGCAAGCCTTAACAATGAGTATGGGTTTTGGTTGTAATGCAGCTGGTGTTGTGGCTACACGAATTATTGACAGCCCAAGAGAGCGTTTAATTGCTATTATTACAAATAATTTTTCATTATGTAATGGTCGTTGGCCTACTCAAATACTTATTGCTACTATTTTTATTGGCGCAGTAGTTCCCTCTTCTTTTTCAGGACTTGCATCTTTATCTGCAGTTATTGGTATTGCAGTTTTAGGGCTATTTTTTATGTTTTTCACGTCTTGGGCTTTATCAAAAACCGTGTTAAAAGGGGAAGTGTCAACGTTTAATTTAGAGTTACCACCATATCGTCCACCACGTTTTTGGAAAACAATTTATACCTCATTAATAGACAGAACCATGATAGTTTTATGGCGTGCTATACTTTTTGCAGCTCCTGCTGGAGCCGTGATTTGGTTGATTTCTAATATTTATATTGGGAATGAAAGTATTGCATCATGGACTATAAATTCTTTAGATAGTTTTGGGTTTTTATTAGGACTTAACGGAGTTATTCTATTGGCATATATAGTTGCAATACCTGCTAATGAAATAGTAATTCCCACAATTTTAATGCTAACCGTTTTAACTAACGGTATTGTTGGAGGTCAAGGGGCTGGTGTTATGTTTGAATTGGACTCAGCAAATGCAATGGGAGATATTTTAAGAGCTGGAGGCTGGACTTTATTAACAGCAATTAATTTAATGCTATTTAGCTTGTTACATAACCCATGTAGTACAACTATTTATACTATTTATAAAGAAACTAAAAGTGTGAAATGGACAACAGTCGCTTCTATATTACCAGTTATTATGGGATTTGTAATTACATTTTTAGTAGCACAAGTTTGGCGGTTATTTTAAAAATTCAATATATGATTAGAGTAATAATCTTATTTGTAGTATTTATGATGAATTTTTCTATTGAAGCTCAAACGCAAGTTTTCAAATTGAAACAGGCATTTTGATAGGTTTTTCAAAAAGCAATGGTATTTCTGAGCGGCAATTATTAGCACCATCAACACTCTTGCGATATGGTTTAACAAAAGGGATTGAAATAAGATTTGTTAACCAAGTTGAAAGTATAAAAAATAAAACTACTTCTGAGAAGGTAAATGGTACAAGTGATTTAGAGATTGGAGCAAAAGTTCAAATTTTACAAAAAGAAAAAAAGCGATAATAAGGATTTCGGAATTTTTTAATGACAACCGCAATCGTCTTTACCGCAAGAATCATTATTGTTTTTCTTAGGTTTCCACACAAATTTTCTAACTAAAAACCAAACAGCAAACCCAACTGTAATGATAACTAATATAGTTTGAAGAGTATTGTTCATTATTTTTAGTCGTTTTATTTATTTAAACATTTATTTTTACTTCAATAACTGAAATGAAATTAAAGCTACAATATAAGCAATACTTGACATACCAAATAATTGAACTAATGGCCATTTCCAAGTGTTGGTTTCTCGTTTTACAATAGCCAATGTACTCATACATTGCATGGCAAAGGCATAAAAAAGTAATAGTGAAATTCCAGAAGCAAAGGTAAACACTTTACTACCATCTGGATATACTTCGGCAGCCATTTTATTTTTAATAGTGTTCTCACCACTTTTAGCGTCAGCACTACCAACACTGTAAATGGTGGCAAGAGTACCAATAAATATTTCTCTTGCAGCAAACGAAGTAACTAAAGCGATACCTATTTTCCAATCGTAACCCAAAGGTTTAATTGCAGGTTCGATGGTTTTTCCAATAACACCAATAAATGAATGTTCTAATTTATAAGCAGCTATTTTATCTTCTAATTCAATGGTATTTAAGGTTGGGTTTTCAGCACGCACAATAGTTTCAGCGTTAGTAAAGGATTCTCCAGGACCATACGATGCCAAAACCCATAGAACAACAGAGATAGCTAATATTATTCTACCTGCTTCAAAAATAAATGTCCTTGTTTTTTCCACAACAGTAATCACCACATTTTTGAGAAGAGGAATTTTGTAACTTGGCATTTCAATAACAAAAAAGGATTTGCTTTTGGTTTTTAAAATTCTATTTAAAATATATGCTGAAAATACAGCCATACCAAATCCAATAAGATAGAGTAGCATTAAAGTAAGTGCTTGGTAGCTTAACCCAAAAAAACGACCTTTAGGAATGACTAATGCGATAATAATTAAATATACAGGAAGTCTCGCAGAGCAAGTTATAAAAGGCGTTACTAAAATTGTGATTAAACGTTCTTTCCAGTTTTCTATATTACGAGTAGCCATAATTGCTGGGATTGCACAGGCAGTACCAGATATGAGAGGCACAACACTTTTACCGCTCAAGCCAAAACGACGCATAATTCTGTCCATTAAGAATACCACACGACTCATATAACCACTTTCCTCCAACACAGAAATAAATAGAAATAAGAACGCTATTTGAGGTATAAAAATAACAATACCACCAATTCCCGCTACAACACCTTCAGCTAGTAAGTTCGTAAATATACCTGGAGGAAACGTGTTTTTAATCCAATCGGAAAGAGAGGCAAAAGAGCTATCAATAAAATCCATTGGTACACTTGCCCAATCGTAAATGGCTTGAAAAATAGTAAGTAAAATGATAAAGAAAATAACATAACCCCAAACTTTGTGCGTAAGAATTCTATCAAATTTTGCTCTAAATCCCGTGGCTTTAGACGCATCTATGGTTTGTCCTTCTTTAAGAACGTCATTAATAAATTGATAACGTTTTATGGTTTCTTTTTGCTGTAATCGTTTTAACTCGGAATGTGATTTTGTTTTAAATTGTGAAAGGTCTATTTCTTGTCGTTCTACGTTTCCAAAATTAACATCTTGAGTAATTACCAACCAAAGTTTAAAAAGATCTTGATTAGGAAATGCGTTCTTTAAGTTTTTAAAATATTCAGCATCAATAGTTGAGGTGTCCAAACACGGTTTTAAAGACAATTCCTTATAATCCATTATAAGGTCTTTTAAATGCTGAATGCCTTCATTTTTACGCGTACTCACTAATGCGATAGACGTATTTAAGCGTTGTTCTAAAAGCGGAATATTAAGAGAGATGCCTTTTCGGTTCATTCTATCTGCCATATTAATGACAAGAATAGTTGGGATTTTTAAATCTTTTATTTGTGTAAAAAGCAGCAGATTTCGTTTTAAATTTTCAACATCACTTATAAGCACTGCAACATCAGGAAAATCTTTATCGTTTTTGTTTAAAAGCAATTCAATAACAACATTTTCATCTACAGAGGATGCGTTTAAGCTATAGGTTCCGGGAAGGTCTATAATATGGGCTTTAACACCACGCGGAAGTTTGCAAAGGCCTTCTTTTTTTTCGACAGTAATACCTGGGTAATTCCCTACTTTTTGATTTAAACCTGTAAGGGCATTAAAGACCGAAGTTTTTCCGGTATTCGGATTTCCGATAAGGGCAACATTAATTTGTTTACTCATTTAATTCCTTTTCAATTACAATTAATGCTGCAGTTTCTTTTCTTATGGCGAGATGGCTTCCATTAATGTCAAGATACATGGGATCTGAAAAAGGAGCAACTTGTATTAATTCTACTGTATTTCCAGGAAGACAGCCCATTTCGAGCAGTTTTAAAGGGATGTCATTTGAAGAGATATCAGTAATTATTCCGCGTTCTCCTTTTTTTAAATCAGCAATAGTGAAACTCATCCTTATTTAGATTCATTTTAAAGAAGCAAAAGTAATGAAAAGATTTAGTCTTTATAGGATGCTTCTAAAATTTTTATATCTTCCATCAAACGGTCTATCTCTTCTGGGTCTGTACCATCGTAAAACCCACGTATTTGCCGAGATTTGTCAATAAGTACAAAGTTTTCAGTATGTATCATATCAAAAGGGCCTCCGTCGCCATTATCTTTTACGGCGAGATATGATTTTCTAGCAAGCTCATAAATTTGTTTTTTATCTCCAGTTACTAAATTCCATTTAGAAGCGTTTACCCCTTTTTCATCTGCATAACGTTTTAATTGGGCTACGGTATCAATTTCGGGAGTTACGGTGTGCGATAGAAGCATGATATCATTATCAGTAATCGTTCTTTTTTGTACCTCATACATGTTCTTTGTCATAATAGGACAAATGGTTTGGCAGGTCGTAAAAAAGAAATCTGCCACATAAATTTTGTCCTTATAGTTGTCTTGAGTTATTGTTTTTCCGTTTTGGTTTGTTAAACTAAAATTAGCTATAGTATGATATTTTTTCTTGTATTGAATAGTAGTATCTACCATCTCCGAATTAACTTGAGAAGGTTGGTAAATTGGAAGTACTCTTTTAGGTTTTAGTAGAGAATAAATAATTGAAACAATGATAATAGAAAGGATAGAAAAAGTAATCCAAAAGAATTTATATTTGCTAAAAAACGTTAACATTAAAGAGGGTATTTATTTTAAAGCACAAAAATACGACACTATTTAGAAACCAAATCTTTAAATATTAAAAAAGGATGTTAAAAAAGGCGCTGTGTTACGATTATCTTTTTTATACTAACTCTAAATACTTACTTTTGTGCCTTTATAAATTTTGACTAAAGATACATGGAGTTTGTTATTAAAATATCTCAATTTTTATTGAGCCTTTCCTTACTTATTGTTTTACATGAACTGGGACATTTTATTCCAGCCAAATTATTTAAGACAAGAGTAGAGAAATTTTACCTTTTTTTTGATATAAAATATTCGCTTTTTAAGAAGAAGATAGGAGAAACTGTTTATGGTATTGGTTGGTTGCCACTTGGTGGTTATGTTAAGATTGCCGGAATGATTGATGAGAGCATGGACAAGGAACAAATGGCAAAACCACCACAACCTTGGGAGTTTCGTTCTAAACCTACTTGGCAACGCTTAATTATTATGTTAGGAGGAGTTACGGTTAATTTTATTTTGGCAGCAATTATATACATTTTTATGGCTTTTGGTTATGGAGATACAGATATTTCTGCAAGTAGTATTAAAGATGGGTATTTGGTAAATAATCCGTTATTAAAAGACTTAGGCTTGCAAACAGGAGACAATGTACTAGCCATAAACGACCATGAGATCGTAAATTATTCTGATTTAAGAAAGTATTTTCTAGAAGCTCAAGTAATTACCATAGAGCGCAATGGAGAAGAACAAAAAATAGATTTACCTGAAGATTTTTTAGGAAGATTAAGCACGAGTAAAAGTCGTGGGTTTTTAGAATTGAGATTTCCTTTTGTTATTGGTAAGGTTGCAGATTCTTCACTTAATAAAGGAGCTGGTTTAAAGAAAGGAGATATCGTACTTTCAATTAACAACCAAGAGCTAAAATATTTTGATCAGTTAGAAGAGCGATTAAAAAAATTAAAAAATCAATCTATTGAAGTAGAAATTCTAAGAGGAGATAATAAAATCACTAAAACTTTACAAGTAGATGATAATGGCAAACTAGGTGTTTATGCTGGAGGTAGTTATAGTGATATTGAAAAATTAGGATATTATGATATAGTTGAAAAACAATATTCATTAGGAGAAAGTTTCGGTGTTGGTTTAACAAGATTCAAAAATCAAATAGGATCTTATTGGATGCAACTAAAACTAATATTTACACCAAGCACAGGAGCATATAAAGGTGTTGGAGGGTTTAAAGCCATTTTTGATATTTTCCCTGACACATGGAGTTGGCAAGCTTTTTGGGGCATTACCGCGTTTTTATCGATAATGCTAGGAGTCCTTAATTTATTACCTATTCCAGCTCTTGATGGTGGGCACGTCATGTTTTTACTTTATGAAATGGTATCTGGTAAAAAGCCAAGTGATAAATTTATGGAGTATGCACAAATGGTAGGTTTCTTTCTTTTAATTGCATTAGTGCTTTTAGCAAATGGGAACGATATTTTTAAAGCGATTTTCAATTAATTTTTTTTAATAAAATAGTTGTAGTCATTTAAAAATAATTTATATTTGCGCTCGCTAAAGCGAAAAAACAGTCCTCCTTAGCTCAGTTGGTTAGAGCATCTGACTGTTAATCAGAGGGTCCTAAGTTCGAGTCTTAGAGGAGGAGCTTAATTAAAAACGTCACCATTTGGTGGCGTTTTTATTTTGACCTTTTTTGGACGAGAAGTTTACCCTGAGCGAAGTTGAAGGGAGTCTTAGAGGAGGAGCTTAACAAGAGAAAGCCATTCAAGAAATTGAGTGGCTTTTTTATTTATTGTTATTTTTTTCTTCCAAATATTCCAATACCCATTTGTCTAATCAAAAGGATAGATAATGGAAGTGATAATGGAGCGATTATCTTGTAGAAAAAATCACCTATTGTCTCAATTTTATTTGAGGGCATCATCCAGAAAAGAACAACAAGAATTAAGATGAAAACAAAGAATTGATTTGGTCTATTTTTTAGAATCATAGAAACTATAATTTTTTACATATTTAAAAATTTGAGTAACTTCGTCTATTAAATAATTGTCAAGGATTACACTTTTCATTGAATTACAAATCTACTCATATAAAGCTAATATAATGTAAGCTTTTAGCTTAGAAATAGTAAGCCTTTAGCTTTGAATAAACAGAGGTCTCTTTAATATTTAGTAAACCAATTAAGTCTATTAATAGTATATTTACTAATTAAAAGTAAAAGGGTATGAATAGATTTTTTAAAATTGAGAGCTATAAATTTATAGTTATAACCATCTTGTTACTTTTAGGAGTAAGTAGTTGCAAGCCTGTATATCAAACCCAATCATTTACAAACAATATTGTACCATTAGCTCCAAATTACGAGCAAGAGCAAAACTGGGCAGTATTGCCATGGACGTATTCAGAAGAATTACAAACTATAGCATCACAAGAACAAGATACCCTTATGGCAGATGTGTTTTATGTGTACCCTACATTATTTTTGGATGTAAAAGATAAACGTTGGAACATTCCCGTAGATGATGCTGTTCAAAATGAAAAGGTATTAAATACAGCTGTACAATTTCAAGCTTCTGCTTGGGCAATAGCAGGAAAACTCTATGTGCCATTTTACAGACAAGCTCATATTCGTTCATATGCCATGTATAATCAGGGTGGAAAGCAAGCTTTTGAAATTGCCTATGCAGATGTTAAGGCTGCTTTTGAACTCTATTTAAAACACTATAACAAAGGGAGACCTATTATTATTGCTAGCCATAGTCAAGGCACTACACATACAAGACGATTGTTAAAAGAGTTCTTTGATGGAACAGGCCTGCAAAAACAACTAATTGCGGCTTACATACCAGGAATGGGAATACGCCCAAATGAATTTAAAACTATAAAACCGATGACGACTCCAGATGAAATTGCAGGGTTTGTGTCTTGGAACACCTATAAGAAAAACACGTATCCTAAAAAAGACAAAGATTGGTTTAAAGGAAGCGTGACGTCTAATCCAGTTACTTGGGATACCCAAAAAGCTACTATTCGAGACCAACATAAAGGGTTTTTATTTAGTAATGGGAAGCTTTATGATAAAGCACTTACTATTACAATTACTGATGGGTTAGTTTGGACGTCATTGCCACATTTTCCATTACGACTATTTGCAATATTTAAAAAGAATTATCACGTTGGAGATATCAATTTATTTTGGCAAGACATTAGAGAAAACGCAGAATTACGGACAAGAAAATTTAACCAAGCCTCAAAAGGAACTTAAATCTCAGAAATTTGAATCCTTGGTAGTCGTATACAAAAAAGATAATTTTATGAAATCAAAAATCTTAATTATACCTTTAGTTTTGCTTTTTATATCATGTGGTATAGGACCAAAAAATTTAAATGGTTTTTCAGTATATAAATACCCTATTAAGGATAAAAATATAAATTTTATAAAACTCCAAGGAGCTTACATTAAAACTGGAGAAGTTAGTAAGGGAGCAACTATCAGGGATGCAATTAAATTTAATAAAGATGGACATTGTTTTATAACAATTGTAGATAAAGGTTTTTGGGAAAACAAACATTTTTGGAAAGATTATGATTTGTATTTTCCTTCAGATCCCATAGAGTATAGTTATAATTTTGATAGTGAATACAAAATAGTGAATGACATAATTACTATTCAATATTTTGTAAGCAGAGGAGATGCTTTTTATTCAAAATATATTATTGAAGAAAAATATAAAACACTAAATGACTCGACCTTATATCGTTATGAATGGACTACATATAAAGGGGACTTGTTTGATAAAGAGAAAGACATAAATTATGTTAGTGATACACTTATTTTTTTCCATGAATCAAGTGTTAACTTCAAGACTAAAAGGAAGTGGTATGAAAATAAAAAATGGTATATAGAGAATTTACATAACAGTAGAAAAAATCAATAAAACCTAATTACCCAATCCGATTTTAAAAAATCATATGAAAATTGACTCCATAGTTCAAGGGATAGAATAAAAGTTTCCTAAACTTTAGATTCAGGTTCGAATCCTGATGGAGTCACTATTTTCAAGGGCGAATACTATCAAAACGTTCTCCAAAAACTTCAATGTAGCTTACTTTTGCTTCAGCGTTTAATCTAAAATTAACCATTGCTTTACCATACGCTTTCACATCGAAAGCTATTTGATAAGTATCATAATGCCAATGAGACAGCGTGCCTTTTACAGTATTGTTTAAGTTAAACCGAACACCATTATTGATTTTAGTAATTTCAATAATGCCATATTGAGGATGCTTATATTTTCCAAGTATATTACTGATAGGTAAGGATGGTTTAGTGCCAGCAATTCTTATTGGTTTTTCAGTTTCTATTTTCTGAGAGTAGAGTTCCTTAAACTCAGCACTCCAATCTCTTGTGATTTTGCCGTCCATAAAAAGATCAAAAACAGTGTACATAATAGCATGACGCAGCTCTACATGATCTAGATTTCCCATAACATAAACACCTATATTTTCTTCAGGAATTAAACCAGCAATAGCAACCATTCCTGGTAAACTTCCAGTATGAAACTGAACCATTTTACCTCTATAATCATGTTGAAACCATCCTAATCCATATGTAGTCCAATGTGGTTTAGTGAGTTTTTGTGTAGGGTAAAATTCGTTTGCTGGAATGATTTGTTGAGGTTTAAAAAGTTCCTTAAAGTTTTTTGAACTAATTAAAGTATCTCCTTCATGGATACCATTATTCAAAAGAAACTGAATCCATTTACCCATGTCATTTATGCTAGACCACATTGATCCTGCTGGACCAATTTCATCAGCGATTAGCTGGTCGATTCTAATGGTTTCCCCTTCAAAATCTATATGAGCATCTGCTTTATTTTCTTTGTCTTTCACCATTTCATATTTAGCAAAAGTTTCATACATGCCTAAAGGATTATAAATACGTTCTTTTAAAAAGGATTCCCAGGATTGTCCACTAACTTTTTCAATAACTTTCCCAGCCGCTAAGTACATGAGGTTTTGAT